>Ga0209188_1000009_pt1 | contig 238030 bp, 238 predicted proteins | sample C_130625_EF_Meta_FD_187307 | JGI IMG/M metagenome (GOLD analysis project Ga0209188, IMG submission 187307) | Freshwater microbial communities from Lake Croche, Canada to study carbon cycling - C_130625_EF_MetaG (SPAdes) (version 2) | ecosystem: Environmental > Aquatic > Freshwater > Lake... | reverse complement strand
CGCCGCTGAGTTGCGTGACCGATCCTGCGGCCAACTCCAATACCAGAACGCTGCCATCAGGCATCTCAACCGCATCCATGGGCGCTGCCAAGCCATGTGCAATGGCTTTGGTGCTCTTGTCTTTGCGGCTCATCACCTGCACGGTGCCGGTGAACCAACTGGAAAGAATGTAGTTGTCTTTGGACAAACCCACTGCAAATGGGTATTCCAATACATCGCCTTGCATACGGCCAATATCGGTCAACGCACCGGAGGCCGTGTCGACGGCACGAAAACCAAACAAGTGCGCCACATACAACGTTTTGCCATCTTCAGACAGCTTGATGCCACCAGGTGCAGACATGCCGCCTTTGGTGATTTGCGTGACTTTGCTCGATTTGGCGTCCACTTGTTGCACACCGTTGTCGACCATGTTGGAGACAAAGATATTATCGTTTTTGTCCAGCGCCAAGTTATCTAAACCGGTGGAGAGTTGCACGACCTTGGTGCGCTTGCCATCGGTGGCGTTGAGTTGAACAAGTTCCCCATTTTTTGTGTCAACCACCCAAATATTGCCTTTGCTGTCGTAGTTGGCAGCAGCAGGGGTCTTGAATTCGCTGTTGACAATTTTCATTTCGCCGTCAGCGGGGTTGATTTTGACGATTTGCCCTTTGAACCACAGCGGGCCCATGATCCAACCATCTGCGCCAACCTCAAAGCCGTTCAAGCCGCCCATGTCTTTTTTGATGAGACGCGGCGCGGCGGCACCTGACACATCAATTTCCCACAATGCGTCGCCCAAAAACACCTGACTTGCATAAAGCTTGCCGGTTTTCTGATCGAAGGCCAATGAGTTGATGCCTGGCAGGTCTTTGGCCAGGATGCGAATGGGTGCGCTGTCGTTGTCGCGGATGCGAAGAATACCTTGCAAGAAAGAGGTGTAGGCCATCTCACCTTTGGGGCCAATGGCGATGTCGTCGGCCTGCCCTTCGGGTGAGGCGATCAAGGTGGTGCCTTTACCGGTCTTGATATCTACTTGGGTGATGGATGCACCCACCACACTGCCCACCAACAAACGTCCTTGGTTATCAACAGTTAAGCCATTGGGGCCTTTGAATAAAGAAGGTGGAACAAGCACCTGGGGTTTGCCATAGTTTTGGGCGAAGGCAACAGCGCCAGTCAGGACCATGGTGGCCAGTGCGACCGCTTTGAGTGTGGGTTTGAATATTGACAGCATGCCTAAATTCTCCATTGGGGTTTAAAAACTGAAATAAATTAGAACAACCACTTTAATTCCAGTCTTCTGACCATCCAACCATCGTTTACCCGCCCCCATTAATCGGGATCTGACCCCAATTAATCTACAGAAACGGGTACGCGTGGGGCCAAGGCGCACATAAGTTCATAGCCCACGGTGCCAGCCGCCGCGGCCACCTCATCGATGCACAACACTTGGCCGGTACTGGCTTGGCCCCATAGTGTGGCGGCCGCGCCTATGCCAGCTTGGGGTACAGGTGTTAAGTCAACGCACAACATGTCCATGCTGACGCGTCCAACAGTGGTGCAACGCTGGCCATTGATCAACACCGGTGTGCCGCTGGGCGCATGGCGCGGATAACCGTCCGCATAGCCGCAGGCCACCACGCCCATGCGCATATCGCGGGGTGCTTTGAAAACACCGCCGTAACCCACCGCGTCGCCGGCCTTCAAATCTTGCGTGGCAATGATTTGGCTGCGCAAACTCATGGCGGGACGCAAACCCCAGTGCGCCGCGTCATGCAAGGGATGGTCAGGCGCGCTGCCGTACAAACCAATGCCGGGGCGCACCCAATCGGCGACAACTTCAGTATGCGTCCCATGGCGCAATACTGCCGCGCTGTTGGCCAAGCTGCGCTCGCCAGGCAGGTCGTGGCTGGTGTCTTTGAACACCTGCATTTGTGCGTCCACACCTTGCGCATCATCCGCATGCGCGAAGTGGGTCATCAGCGATATTTCATCGACTTGCGGCAGTGCATTCAAGCGCACCCAAGCCGAGCGAAACCGCGCCGGGGCAAAGCCCAGCCGGTTCATACCGGAGTTCATTTTTAAATAGACACGTTGCGCCAGCTGTGTTTTGTGGCGACTGAGCATGTCGATTTGCGCCTCGTGATGCACCACATGCCACAGATCCAGGCGCGAACACAGCTCTAAGTCCCGCGGCTCAAACGCGCCTTCGAGCAGCAAAACAGGGCCGCGCCAATCCAGATCGCGCAAGGTTTGCGCTTCTTGCAAGTCCAGCACCGCAAATCCATCGGCTGCTCGCAAGCCCTCGAAAACACGCGCTATACCATGGCCATAAGCGCCGGCTTTGACCACCGCCCACACCCGCGCATCGGGGGCAGCTTGGCGCATACGCAAGAGGTTGTCGCGCAGCGCTTGGGTATGGATGTAGGCGTGTATGGGACGAGACATGAAAGGGATTGTCGCAGGCTGTGAAGGGCCTAAACCGCGTGATATAACTCACAAGCGCTCAGGGCTTTCGCCCCTCACTTGACCCTCTATGCCTTCTCACATTCACCGCTTTCCCTGTTCCTCTGACCTTTTATGAAACGCGGTTTTTACACCATCATGGCGGCGCAATTTTTCAGCTCCTTGGCTGATAACGCCTTGTTTGTGGCCGCCGTTGAACTCATCAAAGCCTCGGGCGGCGCCGAATGGCAACGCGCTGCGCTGGTGCCCATGTTTGCTCTGTTTTATGTGGTGTTAGCGCCTTTTGTGGGCGCCTTTGCCGACTCCCGCCCCAAAGGGCAGGTGATGTTTTTGAGCAATGGCATCAAGGTGGTGGGTTGTTTGATGATGTTGTTTGGCTCACACCCTTTGCTGTCCTATGCCATCGTGGGCTTGGGCGCTGCCGCTTATTCACCCGCCAAGTACGGCATCCTCACCGAATTGTTGCCCGCCTCTATGCTGGTCAAAGCCAATGGCTGGATTGAAGGTTTGACCATCGCTTCCATCATCTTGGGCGTGTTGCTGGGCGGCCAGTTAGTGGGGCCGCACATTTCTGGCTATTTGCTCAGTTTTGATTTTCCATTCATTGACACCCCCATAGACACGCCACCCGAAGCCGCCATTTGTGTGTTGGTCTTTTTGTACGGCTTAGCCGCTTGGTTCAATACCCGCATCCCCGACACAGGCGTCGCCTTAACGCCCCTGAAGGCCGATCAACAACATTCTTTGGCCTATCACTTGCTCGCCTTAGCGCCCGATTTTTGGCGCTGCAATATGCTTTTGTGGCGTGACAAATTGGGGCAAATTTCCTTGGCCACCACCACCTTGTTTTGGGGTGCCAGCGGCAATTTGCGCTACATCGTTTTGGCTTGGAGCGCCGTGGCTTTGGGCTACAGCACCACCCAAGCCTCATCTTTGGTGGGCGTGATTGCCATTGGCACAGCCGCGGGTGCGGTGATGGCATCGGTGCGCACCCGTTTGACCGATGCGCCCCAACTGATGAGCTTGGGCATCGCCATGGGCTTGCTTGTGCTGGTGATGAACTTCATCGACAACGTGTGGGTGGCAGCGCCGTTTTTTATTGTGCTCGGCGGATTAGGTGGTTTTTTGGTGGTGCCCATGAACGCCTTGCTGCAACACCGTGGCCACAATCTGATGGGAGCGGGTCGCTCTATCGCGGTACAAAACTTCAATGAACAAGCTTGTATTTTGGCTTTGGGTGGTTTATATGCCTTGGCGTCTGCGTTTGGCTTGAGCGCTTTTACTGCCATTGTTTGTTTTGGGGTGTTTGTTGCTGGCAATATGTGGCTGATTCAGCGCTGGCATCAACGCAACTGCGTCAACCACGCCCAAGAGGTCGAGCGCTTGCTAGACATCGCACGCCAAGACCCTTCTCACTGACCTCATGACAAGCACTTGGCGGCCGGTGCTGGCCTTGGTTTTCAATGCCGCTGTGTTTGGTCTGAGCTGGTGGCCGCTGCGAGAAATGCAAGCCCGCGGTCTGCACCCCCTGTGGGCCACGGCCCTCATGTTCGGCTTGTCCTATGTTTTCATCAGCATCTACAAGCCACAAGCTTGGCGTGGTTTGTTGCGCCACCCAGCCTTATGGTGGTTGTTTGTCGCTTCGGGCTTAACCAACTTTGGCTTCAATTGGGCTGTCACCTTGGGCGATGTGGTGCGGGTGGTTTTGCTTTTTTACACCATGCCGGCATGGGCGGTGGTGTTGGCTTGGTGGCTGCTGGGCGAGCGGCCCAGCCGTGGCGGGTTGCTGCGCTTGTTGTTGGCTCTCTTGGGCGTGGCATTGGTATTGAAAAACCCCGATATGGCTTGGCCATGGCCGTCTTCTTTGCTCGATTATTTGGCGCTCTTTGGGGGTGCGAGTTTTGCCTTGGTCAATGTCATGCTGCGCAAACTGGCTGATGTGCCCGACAGCGAACGCACCAGCGCCATGTTTGGCGGCGGCTTGCTGGTCACCACATTGGCAGCGACCATCGGTGTGCCCTTGGGTGTGGTTTCTGTGCCTGCGGATTTGAGCTGGTGGCCCTATGCGTTGGGCTTTGCCATGGTTTTGCTGTTAGCCAATGCCTGTTTGCAATACGGTGCGGCGCGCTTGCCCTCTGGCACCACCGCACTGGTGATGTTGTCTGAAATACTGTTTGCCACCCTGTCGTCCGTTGGTTTGGGCGCGTCTGAGCTCAGCGAACGAAAACTTTTAGGGGGTGCGCTGATTGTGTTGGCTGCATTTTTAGCGACAATGCCCAATCAATCCACGGAAGCCCCTCCATGACCACTATTTACGATTTCCAAGCCCTGTCCATTACCGGCGAAACGGTGAACTTGTCAGATTACAAAGGCAAAGCCTTGTTGATTGTTAACACGGCCAGTGCTTGCGGCTTCACGCCGCAGTTTGCAGGCTTGGAGACTTTGCACCAAGAGCTGGGGCCCCAAGGCTTGGTGGTCTTGGGATTTCCTTGCAACCAATTTGGCAGCCAAGACCCGGGCAGCAATGAAGAGATTGGTGCTTTTTGCCAAAAAAACTATGGCGTGAGCTTTCCCATGATGACCAAAATTGATGTCAACGGCCCACAAGCGCATCCCCTGTTTCAGTGGCTCAAAACCCAGGCGCCAGGCATCTTGGGCAGCGAAGGCATCAAGTGGAACTTCACCAAGTTTTTAATTAACCGCCATGGGCAAGTGGTCAAACGTTACGCGTCCCTTGATAAACCCGCCAGCATGTCGGCAGATATTGCCGCAGCCTTGGCCGCCACCTGAGCACTTAGCCCCCCAACACACCACTGCAGAGACCATGCCCCTCTCACAAACGGCAAAGTGGGTAACTGAGCAAACCACCGCTAAATGGTGGTCGCAGGATTTGGCTGGCCAGCGACACTTTATGTTGCAAAGCTATTTGGTGTTGATTTTTTTTATCGTGGGTGGCTTTTGTTTTATCCAAGGTCCCACGGATTATTTGCTGTCAAACCTTTTGGCCTTGGCTGCTTTGGCGCTGCTTTATATGGTTTATGCGCTGGGCATCTTCGGTTTGCCATGGGTGGCCAACAGCATGATTGCCGTTAGTTTTGGGCTTATTTTCTCCATTATTTTGCGCGGCGGCGGCTTGTCTTCACCCTTGATGTTGTGGCTGGGCGTGGTGCCCGTGCCGGCGATTTTTCTGCTGGGCATTCCCAGCAGCTTGAAGTGGGCGGCAGGCGTTATCTTCAGCATCTTGTTGCTGTTTGGGCTCACCGCGTTGGGATGGTTGCCCACAGAATTTCACTATGAGCGAAATCACATCACGTGGGCTGCCATCAGCAGTATTTGCGTATCCAGCAATGTGTTTTTCTTGCCGCTTATCTACCACCTGCTGAACAAACGGCAGTTGACTGACATTGAGCAGCGCAACACCGAGCTCGAGCACACCCGAGCCGAATTGCTGCAATCAGAAAACCATAAAGACCGCTTCATGGCGGCCGTGGGCCATGAACTGCGAACACCCATGAATGCAATTTTGGGCTTCAATGACTTGTTGCGCCAAGACCTTCACCTTGTCAGTGAGGACTTGGAAACCGTCGGCCTCATCAGCCAATCCACCCATAAGCTGCTCAAGCTGATTAACCAAATATTAGATTTCTCGCAATTGCAAGCGGGGCGCTTGCTGTTGCGCATGGAGCCCGTCTTCTTAGAAGAAATGGTTCAACACCTGTTGCAGACCATGCGTCCTCATCTGAAACCCCATGTGCAGTTGAAATTGCAACTGGCTGAGGATGTGCCGGTTTGGATTCACACGGATGCGCAAAGGCTCAAAGAAGTGTTGCTGAGCTTGCTAGACAACGCTTGCAAGTTCACCAGCGAAGGCGAGGTGGTGCTGCGCATCAGCGTTCATGAACAGAACTTGTTATTTGAAGTGACAGACACGGGCACCGGCATCGCGGCAGAGTTTCAAGACCATATCTTCAACCGTTTTGAACATGCCGATCAAGAAACCTTGCGCCAGTTTGGCGGCACGGGTTTGGGTTTGGCCGTTGCCAAACTGTTGATAGCTTTGTTCAATGGCGAGATGGGATTGGAGAGTCAGCTGGGCGTGGGTTCTCGTTTTTGGTTTCGCATACCGCGGCTGCCCTGTGATGCGCCCACGCATGTCCATGCGCATTCCACGCTGCCGGTGTGGGATGGCGCTTTCACCTTGCTGATAGTTGATGACAACTTGGTCAATTTGCAATTAGCGCGTTATCTGTGTCAAAACATTTGGCCGCAGGCGAATATTCTCAGTGTCGACTCTGGCGCGGCTTGTTTGAGCACACTGCGCACAACGCCAGTTGACCTGGTGTTGTTGGACATGTTCATGCCCGAGATGAACGGCCCACAAACTTGCCAGACTATCCGGCATGATTTTCCAGCGCCCGTGTGTCAGGTGCCCATCATTGGTTTGACCGCCAGCACCCACCCGCAAGATGTGCAAGATTGTTTGGATGCAGGCATGAACGCCGTGATTCCCAAACCCATAGACAAAATAGCATTGACTAACGTGGTTCAAAAGCACTTGGCCTTGCGCATGAGCCAAAAGGGCCCAGCATGAACAGCTTGTTAACACCGCTGTTCAGACGTTGGCTGCCGGCGAGCTGGCTGGACAACCATATGTTTGTTTTTTCTTTGGTGGTTTTTGTGCTGGGTGTGGCGCTCATATTGCTCGCCCCGTTTTCCGGGCCCTCGGTTCCTCTGATTATTTTTAACGCCTTGACTGGTGTGGTGTTTCTTGTGATGAGTATTGGCACCTTGATGGGCTGGCCGTTGCGCTTGGTGATCCATTCTTCACTCGTCTTCACCGCCCTGAATTTGATTTACGAATGCGCTACCTCGGGCGGCTTGTTTGCCACCGCCATTGGCTGGGTGGCGGTGTTGCCCATGGCGCCCATGTTTTTGCTCGGTTTGACTGAAGGTTTTATTTGGTTTGGTATCAGCAATCTGATCTATCTAGGTTTGTGGGTCGCCATGCTGCAAAACTGGATTCCAAACGAACTGGTGACAAATGCGCAAATACACTGGTACAGCGGTATCAGCTACATCATGAGTTGCCTCACCATCTTGACGCTGCCCTTGGTGGTGGACCGCGATTTCAAGCGCAATATGCGCACCAGCCACTCAAGGGAACAACAATTGCTGGACAAGCGCGCCACCTTGCTGCGTGCACAGAGTTTCAAGAACAGCTTTATCTCTACTCTCAGCCATGAGTTGCGCACACCCATGAATGCCATCATGGGCTTTAACGATTTACTGTCCATGCGCTTGGAAAACAACCCACAGGCCTTGGCATTGGTGAATATGTCGCGCCAGTCGGGCGAACATTTGCTCACCGTCATCAACGACTTGTTAGATTTTTCTCAAATGCAAATAGGGCAATTAAAAACCAAGCCTGAACCGTTTGATTTGATTGCCAATGTGCGTAGCGCATTTATGTTGTTTGACCAGCGCGTTGACAGCATGAACATAGATTACCAACTTCAGTTGGCCGATGACTTGCCTAAAAATGTGGTGTCAGATCGCCATCGATTGACACAAATACTGGTTAACTTGCTTGGCAACGCCATCAAATTCACCCACCAGGGCAAAGTGTGTTTGTCGGTGTCCCGCGATGGTGCCGAGCTGGTGTTTGAGGTGCGCGACACCGGCATTGGTGTGGCCCCTGAGCGCATAGACAAAATCTTTGAGCGCTTTGAACAAGCCACAGACCAAACCTCCAAAATGTATGGCGGCACGGGCTTGGGTCTGTCTATTTGCCTGGTTCTCGTTGAGTTGCTGGGCGGGCGCATGGGGGTTGAAAGTGTTTTAGGCGAAGGCTCTTGTTTTTGGTTTCGCTTGCCCTTAAAAGAAGAGGCCGCACCGCGCAGCGACACCACCGAGTTAAGCGTTGGGGGCTCTTGGCAGAATGTGCCGGTGCGTTTTTTGATCGTCGATGACCATCCGGTGAATCGCCTGTTGGCTTGCCACATCGTGCAATCGCACTGGCCCCAAGCCCAGCTGCACCAAGCCGAAACAGGTAAACAGGCTTTGGAATTTTTAGCCTCTCAACCCTGTGACTTGGTGCTCATGGACATGGTCATGCCGGAGATGGACGGCATTGAAGCCACCGCGTTGATTCGTCAAACCTTGGCACCGCCGGTGTGCAATGTGCCGGTGGTGATTTTGACCGCCAATGTGAATCAGCAAGACCACCAACGCTGTGAGCAAGCTGGTATCAATGGCTTGATGGTCAAGCCCTTTGATCGCGTCAAGCTGTGTGCACTGCTGGAAGAGCAGTTGCTCAGCTCCAGTTCTTTTTTACATAGCTTGGCCGCACGAAGCCAGGCGTGAGGCCTAGGCGCTTAAGGCCGCATCCACAGACTCTACCCAATGCCGCACAGGTATTTGTGTACCACTTTGCAAATGGGTGATGCAGCCAATGTTGGCGCTGATGATGGCTGAGGGCTGCATCTCGCCCAAGTTGCCCAATTTGCGGTCGCGCAACTGGGTGGCGAGAACAGGTTGCAACACACTGTAGGTGCCAGCCGAGCCGCAACACAAATGGGCTTCGTTACCGGTGATGCGCACCTTGAAACCCAAAGCGCTCAGATGGGTTTCCACGCCGCCTTTAAGTTGCTGGCCATGTTGCAAAGTGCAAGGTGGGTGAAACGCCAGCAAGCCTTGTTGCTGTGCATGTTGCGGCTGGATCTTGGGCTGCAACAAGGGCACCAAACTGGGAAGCAATTCACTCAGGTCTTTCGTTAATTCGCTGATGCGACGCGCTTTGTCCGCATAGTCGGGGTCATGGCGAAAAATATGGCCGTAGTCTTTCACAGTGACGCCGCAGCCCGAAGCGTTCATCACAATCGCTTCCACGCCTTGAGCTATATGCGGCCACCAGGCGTCGATATTGTTTTTCATTTGCACGTGCGCTGCGTCTTGGTCATTCAAATGAAACTTCACGCCGCCGCAGCAACCCGCCAAGGGCTCAACAATCGTTTGTATGCCGCAAGCATCCAGCACCCTGGCCGTGGCGCTGTTGATATTGGGGCTCATGCTGGGCTGCACGCAGCCAGCCAGCAGCAACACCTTGCGGGCATGGCTTTGGGTAGGCCAAGCGCCAGCACTGCGCGCTTGGGGTACTTTGGCTTTGAGCGATTCGGGCAACAAAGCCCGCACGCTTTGACCCAGCTTCATGGCCGGCGCAAACAGCGGCGAGGTCAAGCCTTCTTTCAGCGCCCAACGCACGGTTTGTTCGGCCATGGGGCGAGGCACTTTTTCGTCCACCAGCTTGCGGCCAATGTCTATCAAATGGCCGTACTGAACCCCGCTGGGACAGGTGGTTTCGCAGTTGCGGCAGGTCAAACATCTGTCCAAATGCAACTGTGTGTCACGGGTGGGCGCCTCGCCCTCCAACACTTGCTTGATGAGGTAGATACGGCCACGCGGTCCGTCGAGCTCGTCGCCCAACAGTTGGTAGGTCGGGCAAGTGGCCGTGCAAAAACCGCAGTGCACGCATTTGCGCAAAATCGCTTCGGCCTCTTGACCGTCGGCGGTGTGCTGGTATTCGGGGGCGAGATGGGTTTGCATGTTTTTTAAATAAGGCCGAGTCGCCCCGTGTTGAACACGCCGTGCGGGTCAAATTGTTTTTGCAGTTCGCGCTGAATGCGTTGCTGAACGACGGGCAAAGGGGAGAACATGCTGGGCATGTCACTCGCGGGCGTGACGGGTGGACGAAACACGGTGGCATGGCCGCCTACTTGGACCGCAGCAGCACGCAACTCAGACGCCGCCGACAGCGGCGCCCACAGCCAACGCAAGGCACCTTGCCATTCAATCAAAGGCGAATAAGGCAAGGACAACACCGGCGCGGTAGGCGGCAAGCTCAAGCGCCACAGCGCCAAGTCGGGCGCAGCTGATGTGAAAAACGGCAAATTTTGATCGCGACAGGCAGACCAATCGAAGAAAGATTGCCCGGTGTCGACTACCGAGGCCGTGCCGCCAGCGGCCTTCACGTCGGCGCTCATGCGCGGTACGGCTGAATTCACTGCAGCCACTGCGCCACGCAGGCGCACAAACAGCATGTCTTGCGCGGGCTGTGTGCTGCTGTCTTTCACCCAGCAACTGGCGTTCAAAGGCAGGGGCTGTGCGCCCCAACGGTGCAGCAATTCAAGAGCAGCCTGCTGAGGCAAGGGGCAGGCCAAGGTGACTTCGGCCGGCGCTTGGGGCAATACTTTTAAAGACACATCGGTGATCAAGCCCAGCGTGCCCATGCTGCCAGCGAGCACGCGTGAAACGTCGTAACCCGCCACGTTTTTCATCACCTGCCCGCCAAAGCTTAGACACTCGCCTTTGCCGTTGATCATTTGCACACCCAGCACATGGTCGCGCACGCCACCGGCCACAGCCCGCGCCGGACCCGCCAGTCCAGATGCAACTGCGCCGCCTACTGTGGCTTGACTGCGCTGATCATTTGCAGCCCTGTAGCGAGGCGGCTCAAAAGCCAAACACTGGCCTTGTTCGTCCAACAAGGCTTCGAGTTCGCTTAAACGTGTGCCGGCGCGCACAGTCACCACCAACTCGCTGGGCTCGTAACTGACGACACCGGTATGGGCGCGAATATCGAGCACTTGGGCCGAAGTCGCAGCTTCGCCATAAAAATATTTGCTATTGCCGCCTTGGATACGCAAAGTTTGCCCCGCGGCAACGGCGTGGCTTATTTGCGCTTGAAACTGTTCGATCACGGAAGACATAGACCCGAGATGTTAGCGTTTCCCGCATTGCACCCTCTGCGGCGGGGGCATACTCAGTTGGCGATGACGCGCACCATCTCCAAGCATTTGTTGGAATAGCCCCATTCGTTGTCGTACCAAGACACCACTTTCACAAACGTGCTGTCCAAAGCGATACCGGCATCTGCATCAAACACCGAGGTGCATGGCTCGCCACGGAAGTCGCTGGCCACCACTTTGTCTTCGGTGTAACCCAAGACGCCCTTTAAGGCGCCCTGGCTTTGCGCTTTCATTTCGGCACAAATCTCGGCGTAGCTGGCGGGATGGTCCAGTTCCACGGTCAAGTCCACCACCGACACATCCGAGGTGGGCACGCGAAAAGCCATGCCAGTGATTTTTTTGTTCAAAGCGGGAATGACCACGCCCACTGCTTTGGCCGCACCGGTGCTGGAAGGGATGATGTTTTCCAAAATGCCGCGTCCGCCGCGCCAGTCTTTGTTAGACGGGCCATCCACGGTTTTTTGGGTAGCGGTGGCCGCATGCACGGTGGTCATCAGGCCGCGCTTGATGCCCCATTTGTCGTTCAAAACCTTGGCCAAAGGCGCCAAGCAGTTGGTGGTGCAAGAGGCGTTGGAGACGATGGTTTGACCCGCGTAAGTGGCGTGGTTCACGCCGTAAACAAACATCGGCGTGTCGTCTTTAGAAGGCGCTGACAGCAGCACTTTTTTGGCACCAGCCGCCAGATGTTTTTCGGCTGTGGGCTTGTCCAAAAACAAGCCCGTCGCTTCCACCACCACATCGGCATGCACCTCGTTCCATTTCAAGGCGGCAGGGTCGCGCTCTTGGGTCAAGCGAATGGTCTTGCCGTTCACCACCAAGTTGCCACCGTCAATGGACACCTCGCCTTTGAATCGACCGTGCACGCTGTCGTACTTGAGCATGTAAGCCAAGTAGTCGGGTTCCAACAAATCGTTGATGCCCACAATTTCAATGTCGTTGAAGTTTTGCACTGCGGCGCGAAACACCATGCGGCCAATGCGCCCGAATCCGTTGATGCCTACTTTGATAGCCATTTTTCGTCTCTTTCTTATTTAAAGTTTCAAAGGGATTGCAATACCTTAAGCACGGTGTCGGCCACGTTGCGCGGCGTGAAGCCAAAGTGCTCGAACAACACAGGTGCCGGCGCGCTTTCGCCGTAGGTGTCTATGCCGACCACGGCGGACACGCCGTATTTCCACCAACCGTCGGTTGAGCCCATTTCCACCGCGATGCGTGGAATGCCTTTGGGCAGCACGGCGGATTTGTAGGCCACGCTTTGGCGGTCGAAGGTGGTGGTGCTGGGCATGGACACCACGCGTACCGCCACTTTGTGCTCGGCCAACAAGGCTTGCGCTTTCATGGCCAGTTGCACTTCAGAGCCAGTGGCGATGATGACGGCCTGCGCTTTTTTGCTCATGCCCACCTCGCTGGGTTCGGCCAGCACATACGCGCCCTTGTTGATGGCGTCCAAACCGCTGGCGTCTTTGGCTGCGCTGTTGCCCTTGGGCAGATAGGGCAGGTTTTGCCGGCTCAGCAACAAGGCTGTGGGGCGGTTGTCGTTTTGCAAAGCCACGGCCCATGCCACGGTGGTTTCAGCCGTGTCGGCGGGTCGCCACACATCCAAGCCAGGAATCAAACGCAAGGAGGCCGCGTGTTCTATGGACTGGTGCGTGGGGCCGTCTTCGCCCAAACCAATCGAGTCGTGGGTGAACACATGCACCACGCGTTGCTTCATGAGGGCGGCCATGCGTATGGCGTTGCGCGAGTAGTCGCTGAAAGTGAGAAAGGTGCCGCCGTAAGGAATAAAGCCGCCGTGCAAAGTGATGCCATTCATGATGGCGGCCATACCGAACTCGCGCACACCGTAATTGATGTGACGCCCACCATGGCCGTGTTCGTCTTTGACCAGATCGCCGGCCAAGTCAAAACGCACATTCGGCGTGGACTTGGTGTTGGTGAGGTTGGAGCCGGTCAGGTCGGCACTGCCGCCCAGCAACTCGGGAATAGCGGCGGTGAAGGCTTCCAATGCCAATTGGCTGGCCTTGCGACTGGCCACGGTTTCGGCTTTGGTGTTGGCTGCCACCACCGCGTCAACCACGGTTTGGTGGAAATTTTTAGGCAAGTCACCGGCCATGCGGCGTTTGAACTCCACCGCCAACTCAGGATAAGCCGAAGCGTAAGCGGTGAACTGGTGGTTCCAGTGTTGCTCGAGCTTGTCGCCCTTGTCTTTGGCGCTCCAATCGTCATAGACCTCTGGGGGAACCACAAACGGCGCATGGTGCCAGCCAATGGCGGCGCGGGTGAGCGCAATCTCTTCGGCCCCCAAAGGCTCGCCGTGGGCTTTGGCGGTGTCTACCCGGTTGGGGCTGCCTTGGCCGATATGGGTTTTGCAGGCGATAAGGGTGGGTTTGTCGGCGCTGTGTTTGGCCGTGGCGATGGCGCGGCTGACGGCTTGTACATCGTGGCCGTCCACGCTGATGACGTTCCAGCCATAGGCTTTAAAGCGTGCAGGTGTGTCGTCGATAAACCAAGGTGTGACCTTGCCATCAATGGAGATGCCGTTGTCGTCGTACAGCGCGATGAGTTTGCTGAGTTTCCAAGCACCGGCCAAAGCGCAAGCCTCGTGGCTGATGCCTTCCATCATGCAGCCGTCACCCATGAAGACATAGGTATGGTGATTGACGATGGTGTGGTTGGGGCGATTGAACTCGGCGGCTAAGAGTTTTTCAGCCAGCGCCATGCCCACGGCGTTGGTGATGCCTTGGCCCAAAGGGCCGGTGGTGGTTTCCACGCCAGGGGTGATGCCGACCTCAGGGTGCCCTGCGGTTTTGCTGTGCAATTGGCGAAAGTTTTTCAATTCGCTCATGGGCAAGTTGTAGCCGGTGAGGTGCAACAGCGCGTAAATCAGCATGGAGCCGTGGCCGTTGGAGAGCACAAAACGGTCGCGGTCGGGCCAATGCGGATGTTGGGGATTGTGTTTCAGGTGCTCGCCCCACAAAGCCACCGCGATGTCTGCCATGCCCATGGGTGCGCCGGGGTGACCCGAATTGGCCATCTGAACCGCGTCCATTGCCAGTGCGCGAATCGCACTGGCCATTTGTTGTTGATTGGCCATGGAAGCTCCGTGAGGTGAAAAGGTTTAAGGTTTGAAGGGACGGTCATTCTAGCCACCCCTTTGGCACCCCCTATTTAGGGATTTACAACCCTTGACGGTGGCTACACTTTGTCACTGTGATGTCCAAAGATTCATCGATTCAAGCACCCGCCCAAGCCATGTTGCTGGCAGCGGGTCGTGGCGAACGCATGCGCCCGCTCACTGACAGCATGCCTAAGCCTTTGCTGACAGTGCGTGGCAAGCCTTTGCTTTGGTATCCCTTGCAAGCCTTGGCCTTGGCGGGCATAGGCTCTGTCGTTATCAACACGGGATGGTTAGGCGACCAGATTGCGCCGGTTTTCGGCGCGCACGCCGCGTCAGTTCAGTTGATTTATTCCCATGAAGGACGCGGCGCAGGTGAAGCTTTGGAGACTGCCGGCGGCATTGTGCGGGCTTTGCCTTTATTGGATGAGGTGTTTTGGGTGGCTGCGGGTGATGTGTTTGCGCCAGACTTTGTTTTTTCTGGTGAGGCTTATGAAAGCTTTAAAACCAGTGCTTGTCTGGCGCATATTTGGCTGGTGCCCAACCCCGAGCACAACACCGGCGGTGACTTTGGTTTATCGCCCGCGGGTTTGGCTTTGAATTTGCCGCGCATCGCCGGGGACACCTTGTTCACTTTCAGCACCATTGCTTTGTACAAACGCGCATTCTTTGAAGCCGCTTGGTGCCCGATTCCTGCCGGCAACCCTGAAGGCGTGAAAGCGCCACTGGCCGCCATGCTGAGAGCGGCCATGGATCAAGGCTTGGTCAGCGCGTCCTTATATGAGGGCCTGTGGGTGGATGTGGGCACGCCTGAGCGATTGGCTATCTTGAACAAGTAAAGATTAATTAATTGGGGTCAGATCCCAATTGTTTTGGCGTTTAAGACGGGCTTGAGCAGCCCACCATGGGGACTCATTTTTCTGGTCATTCGCTCAAAAAATGGTCCCCATGCCATGCTGCTCTCTGAGAGCCGTTAGCGGTCGGCAAGCCTGCGTGAATTAATTGGAATCTGACCCCAATTTCCCCCATAACCCCTGAGCATCTAAACCAGATGCCCCCTCCTACAATCCCACCATGACTATTCTTTACGCGCAACGCCGCGCCACCTTGGCCGCCCAACTGGGTGCTGGCGGTGTGGCCATCATCCCCACCGCGCCTGAACGCGCCCGCAACCGCGACAGCGACTTCCCTTACCGGCACGACAGCTACTTTTATTACCTCACCGGCTTTACCGAGCCCAATGCTTGGTTGGTGATCGCAGCCAACGGCAGCTGCACTTTGTTTTGCCAACCCAAAGACTTGGAGCGCGAGATTTGGGACGGCATTCGCTTGGGGCCCGTGGCCGCGCCGGCCGCGTTAGGTGTGACACAAGCGCATTCGGTGAGCGAACTTGATAAAGAGTTACCTAAGCTTCTAGAAAACCAAACCACGGTTTGGTTTCCGTTTGCCACGCATGATGGCTTAACCGTGCAAATCGACGGCTGGCTCACCCAAGTGCGCGCTCGCGTGCGCACCGGCGTGTCCTGTCCCTCATCGCAGCAAGACCTGTGTACCTTGCTGGATGAAATGCGCTTGCTGAAAGACGCCCACGAGCAAGACACCATGCGCCGCGCCGCCCGCATCAGTGCCCACGCTCATGTGCGCGCCATGCAAACCAGCGCACGCATGTTGCGTGCCGGACTTGATGTGCGCGAGTACCACCTAGAAGCCGAGTTGCTGCACGAGTTTCGCCAACATGGTTCGCAGTTTCCTGCTTACACCTCCATCGTTGCAGCAGGTGCTAATGCCTGTGTACTGCACTACCGCGCTGACACCGCAGCGGTTCGCGATGGCGAATTGGTGTTGATCGATGCAGGCTGTGAATTGGATGGTTACGCATCCGACATCACCCGCACCTTTCCCGCGAATGGCAAATTCACCGGGCCGCAAAAAGACCTGTACCAAGTGGTCTTGGCAGCGCAACACGCCTCAGCATCAGCCACAAAGCCGGATGCGCGTTTCAATGACCCACACGAAGCCGCCTTACGGGTGTTATCGCAAGGCTTGCTCGACTTGGGTTTGCTCACCCTTGCCAAGCACGGCTCTGTAGACGATGTGCTGGAGAAGAAAGCCTATTTCCCTTTTTATATGCACCGCACCAGCCATTGGTTGGGCATGGATGTGCACGACTGCGGCAGCTATGTGGAGCCGGGTGAGGCCAACACCGCGCCTGCCAAAGCTGATCCGCTGACGGGCGTCATGGTGCAAGCCCGCCCCAGCCGCGTTCTGCATGCAGGCATGGTGCTGACCTTAGAGCCGGGCCTGTATGTGCGCCCTTTTGATGATGTGCCCAAGGCTTTTTGGAATATCGGCATACGCATTGAAGACGACGCCCTCGTGACGGCCACCGGCTGTGAATTGATGAGCCGCGGGGTGCCGGTGGAAGTGGCGGAGATTGAAGCCTTGATGGCTTAACACTCTTAAATATCTTATTCAGCTACGCGCCTAGAATCAGCAAGGCTCTTCAGACACTCTGCTTCTGTCGGCCCTTGGAGTTAAGCATGTCCAGCCCAGCCACACCACCCACCGACCACACCAGCCCCCAAGCTCGCGAGCAGTTGCGCCGCGCAGCACTCGACTACCACGAGTTCCCCATCCCTGGCAAAGTGGCGATTCAAGCCACCAAGCAACTGCTGAACCAACATGATTTGTCGCTGGCTTATTCACCCGGTGTGGCGGCCCCTTGTGAAGAAATTGTCAAAGACCCCAATAACGCTTACAAGTACACCAGCCGAGGCAATTTGGTGGCCGTCATCACCAACGGCACGGCCGTGCTGGGCTTGGGCGATATTGGCCCCTTGGCCGCCAAGCCGGTGATGGAGGGCAAAGGTGTTTTGTTCAGGAAATTTGCCGGCATTGATGTGTTTGATATTGAGATCAACGAAAAAGATCCGGACAAATTGGTTGAAATCATCGCTGCACTTGAACCCACCTTCGGCGGCATCAATTTGGAAGACATCAAGGCGCCAGATTGTTTTTATGTTGAACGCAAATTGCGCGAACGCATGAAGATTCCTGTCTTCCATGACGACCAGCACGGCACCGCCATCGTGGTGGGTGCGGCGATTTTGAACGGCCTGAAAGTAGTGGGCAAAGACATTGCCCAAGTCAAGCTGGTGGCCTCGGGCGCGGGCGCTGCCGCTTTGGCGTGTTTGGGCATGTTGGTCAAGCTGGGCATGCCACGTAAAAATATTTGGGTCACCGATTTGGCTGGCGTGGTCTACGAAGGCCGCACCGAGTTGATGGACGAAGACAAAATCCAGTTTGTGCAAAAAACCAATGCGCGCACATTGGGCGAAGTCATCGATGGGGCGGATGTGTTTTTGGGTCTGTCGGCGGGCGGCGTCTTAAAGCCCGAGATGGTGAAAAAAATGGCGGCCAAGCCCCTGATCATGGCGCTGGCCAACCCCACGCCGGAGATCTTGCCCGAAGAGGTTTTGCAAGTGCGAAGCGACGCCATCATCGCCACCGGTCGCACCGACTACCCCAACCAAGTTAACAACGTACTTTGTTTTCCCTATATTTTCCGAGGCGCCTTGGATGCGGGCGCATCCACCATCACTTCCGAAATGGAAATTGCTGCCGTGCATGCCATTGCCGATTTGGCTCAAGCCGAGCAAAGCGAAGTGGTGGCTGCGGCCTATGCGGGTGAAAATTTGGCCTTTGGTCCGGAGTACCTGATCCCCAAGCCCTTCGATCCTCGCCTCATGATGAAGATTGCGCCTGCCGTGGTGCAAGCAGCCATTGCCAGCGGTGTAGCCCAACGCCCCATCAATGACATGGACGCTTACCGCGAAAGACTGCAGTCGCTGGTGTATGCCTCGGGCTCGGCGATGAAGCCGATTTTTGCGGCCGCTAAGCGCGGGGCGAAAAAACGCATTTGTTTTGCTGAGGGTGAAGACGAGCGGGTATTGCGTGCAGCGCAAATTGTGTTGGATGAAGGCTTGGCCAAACCCACGCTGATTGGCCGTCCCGCCATCATCGCCCAACGCATTGAGCGCTTTGGTTTGCGCTTAACCGAAGGTGTGGATTACCAGGTGGTCAATGTCGAGGATGACCATCGCTACAAAGATTTTTGGCAGACCTACCATCAACTCACGGCACGCAAAGGTGTGACGGCACAGTTAGCCAAAATCGATATGCGCAGGCGCTTGACGCTGATAGGCGCCATGATGCTTCACAAGGGCGAGGTCGATGGTTTGATCTGCGGCACCTGGACCACGCCTGACGCGCACTTGCACTACATCGATCAGGTGATTGGACACCGCCCTGGGGTCAGCACCTATGCCTGCATGAATGCACTGTTGCTGCCCGACCGCCAAGTGTTTTTGGTCGACACCCATATTAATTACGACCCCAGCGCCGAACAATTGGCTGAAATCACCATCATGGCTGCTGAAGAAATGAAACGCTTTGGCGTGGTGCCTAAAGCGGCTTTGCTGTCGCATTCCAACTTCGGCAGCAGCAACCAGCCGACCGCCATCAAAATGCGCCAAACCTTAGCGCTGGTGCAGGCCCGCGCGCCTTGGCTGGAAATCGATGGCGAAATGCATGGCGACATAGCGATTGACACCCCCGCCCGTCGCGATCTCATGCCCACCACCACTTTGCACAGCGAGGCAAATTTGCTGGTTTTGCCAAATTTAGATTCCGCCAATATTGCCTACAACCTGCTCAAAACCGCTGCAGGTGGCAATATCGCCATCGGGCCGGTGCTACTGGGCGCTGGCAAACCCGTGCAAATCCTGACCGCAAGCACCACCGTACGCCGCATTGTGAACATGACAGCCATCACTGTGGCTGACATAAATTCATATAAATAGTGTTTTATTGCGAGTGCGTGCGCTAACTTTATATTGTTTGTTAACCCTCCCAGCGCCATAGCCAAGTGTCTTCATCCTTGCTTTTTTAGACGGCTTGTCGGATAATTGCAAGCTTAATAATTCGGGTTAACTCGGGGGAAGTACAAACTTCTTCGCATTCAACTTAAGGGATTGCTGTGGCAACAGACCTGCCTCTTCGTACTGTCAAAACCAATATTGTTCAGTCTATTCGCGCTTTTGGCGTGACGGATTTGCAGTTTTCGGCTGGGCAACTGGGCTACCATTTTCTCTATGCTAATTTGGCTGATGCCCAAAGCAAACAAGACATTTTGGACATGACTGCATTGCAGTTCACCTTTCCCAGCTTGGCCAGCAAGAATTTTGATGCTTTGTTCGACCACATGACCGATGCTTTGCACAAATCTGGTGCACAACCCGGTTTTGTTCTGGTTCTTGAGCACATTCCCGCCCACGCCAAATTCGACAAAGAAGCCCGCGAACAGCTTCTGGATGTTTTCCGCGAAGCCGCCGATTACTGGGCCGAGCGCAAGATTTCTTTCCGCTGTTTCTATTCGTTCTCGGTAGCGCGTGCCGCCGCTTTAGAGCGTCACACAGACCCTAGCCAAACGGCTGGCATCGATTTGAGCGAAGGCGAAAAAATGCCTACCGACAAATTGATAGACGTGTCTCCCTTGGCCTTGCGCATGAGCAGCCCTTTCAACGCGGGTTACTGGCTTACCGCCGCTTAATTTTTTGGAGCGCTGCTAAGCAAGCGGGAAGAGGGGCTAGAGAATTTCACGCTTCTCAGAAATGCTTGTCTTCCCCCAGGGGTGGTAACTGTTTCATATGGCGCAAAACCGGCAGCCTTCCATTCTTGCGACAAGGCTTGGCTCAAATCTTGACCAAATATTGGATGGCTACTGGGCAAAATATCCGCCTCATTCAACAGTACATTCAACCATTTTTGGTTCCAAGCAAATTCAGATCCACTGACCTGTTCATGGTTATCTGCGGCCAAAGAAAAGTCTGATCGAATAATGGCGTTTTCAACCCGTTCTGTCCAAACTGAAGCAACTTTGCTTCCCTCCATGATGCGTCGCAGCAGTTCGCAAGTCTGTTTTTCCATTTGCGAGACCGCATTGTTCACACCACCCGGGTGCATAAAGTCATGACCCATTGCTGCAAGTAAGGCGGCGCACATCCAGTCACTGTCAGGGCTTGCCCCGAGCTTGACTTCGATATCGAGTTGCAAAGCCATGACGGTGAGAACATCTGCGGTGTGCAAACGGCTGTGATAGTGGGGCTCTGTGGACAATGAAGCCGTCGTAAAACGCTCTTCACTGGCCCGTGCAACAGCCAAGGCGGCGGACAGCATGGCACTGGCTTGCAAACTCAGCGCAGGCGCTTGAAGCGACAAAAAGGCAGCGCAGCTTTTGAGAACAACCGGCAAACCTATCCAATCTTGTGCCCAAGACTGGCGCAAGCAAAGCAAAGAGTTATCAAAACATGCATTCCAATTGTCTTGATGCAATACCAAATAGCCGTCTTGGAAATTATTCGACATGTATCAAGTCAAGTGTTTTTTGATGGCGTTATTCACGTTTTGCTGCAAAAGCAAGCCTTCCATGATGACAACCAACAAGGGCGAATAACTCTTCAACAGTTCTTCGGCATCTTGGTTATTGATTTTTTTGCAAACCACCTCGGTTTTGGCCCGAACCCCCGCGCCTCGGATGCCGCCAAACAAAATGGCAGCCTCGCCAAAGGATTGACCCTCGGGGATGGAGCCAAAAACCCGACTGGATGCATCAATCAACTCGACTTCACCTTTTTCTAAAAAATACAAATGCGCTGCTTGGTCGCCTGCTTTAAAAATGATTTGACCCACGCTAAATTGCTCTCGTTCAAATTTATTCATGACTGGCTTGTTTGTAAATTATTTGGGCGCTAGATTTCGCTTGATGATGGTCGCCAAAATTGATCTCAGTTCTGAGGGCAACTGATGAACAATGGTGTCAACTTTGTAAAAGGGGATGACTTTGACCTGCAATGAGGTTAGCGTGCTGATGCTGTAGCGCGAAGGCAAACCCACCATGCCCTCGGCCAAGCCGAGCACCGATCCAGGTCCGAGCCGAAATTTTTTTTCCCCGCGTGACAATAGCACCTCGCCATTGGTGATGATGAAGGCCTCGTCAAATTCTTCGCCGGCCCTGATGATTTGTTGTTGGGCGGGAAGGATGTTTGAATTCAACAAATTGCTGTCCAAGATCGCCATGAACAGCCTTTCCTCGCCCGAAAGCTCGCCGGCTTGAATGGCGTCAATGCCTACGCTGGACTTTAAAAAATTATTTTTGTATTTGCTGAGTTTGACTGTGTCCACTGAAAAACACATGGTGGGCTGGGTCATGATGGGTCATTGAAGTTAGAGACAAGGCAATTTGTGTCTAATTAAACTTTACAACGCCCTCTATCGGCAGGATTTGATTAGATGTTCAGGGTAATAACTGCCGCTTATTTCAATGCGCCGAACACTTTGCTAAGCAATTCACTGCCTGTGCCTATGGGGTCTTGGCGAATTTTCTTTTCTTCTTCGCCGATCATCAGGTACAGGCCGTCCAAGGCTTTGCCGTTGACATAGCTCTCGAGCGATGCGTCTTGGGCTTTGATCAAACCCATGCCAGCGGCCTTGCCCGCCACCGCTTTGTATTTGTCGGCCAGCCCCACATTGGCGGTGGCTTGGGTGATGATGGGTAAAAACTTTTGTCCAAGGGGTTCTCGGGTTTTGCTGCTGAAGTAACTGGTGGCTGCGGTGTTGCCGCCTTGCAAAATGGTTTTGGCGTCTGCCACGCTCATGGTTTTCACAGAGTCCACCAGCATGTCTTTGGCCAAGGGCACGGCGCTTTCGGCGGCGCGGTTCATGCCCAGCACCAATTCGTCTACTTTTTTACCTTGCCCCAGCTTTTTCAGCAAATTGGCTGCATCGTTCAAATAGCCAGGCAAGGCAATGCGAACCAAATCGTTGCCCATAAAACCATTGGCCGCACCCAACAAGCCCACGGCCGAGAGCGCGCCTTTTTCCAAAGCCGCCTTTAAACCGGTGGAGGCGTCTGAGCCACTGAGGTCATTCAAGCTGATGGCGTGCACGCTGCGCGCCCAAGCTGCAAGCATGAGGAAGCTGATGAGACTGCTGTGCTGAAATTGGCGACGATCCATGCTAAAGACTCCTCTTTGAACCAAAAAGGGTCAGTGTAATTGATTATTTAGTATTGTTTATTTTACTTTATTAATCTTAATATGCTCATTTTTTGTGGCCGAACAGGCACTGATCACGCCGCCCCCCAAACACACTTCGCCGTCATACAAGACCGCGGATTGGCCTGGCGTCACCGCCCATTGGGCCTCGGGAAAATCAAGCTGCATATTGTCGTGCGTCCAAGTCAGCGTGCAAGCCGCGTCTTGCTGGCGATAGCGGGTTTTGGCCTGAAACTGTCCAACGACGGGAGGTTTGCCCGCTGTCCAGCTCAGGTCGTCGGCTTGCAACTGCGCCGACAACAACCATGGATGGTCATGTCCTTGCACCACCAACAAAGTATTGCTGGCCATGTCTTTGCGCGCCACAAACCAAGGCGTGTGCTCGCCGCCGCCACGCTGCGCGCCCTTTTCTTTGATGCCGCCAATCCCCAAACCTTGGCGCTGACCCAAGGTGTAAAAACTCAGACCTTGGTGTTGTCCAATTTTGCGTCCCGCGTCTGTCTTGATCGGCCCGGGCGCCTTGGCGATGTAGCGGTTTAAAAATTCTCTGAAGGGACGCTCGCCAATAAAGCAAATACCGGTGGAATCTTTTTTGCGGGCATTGGGCAAACCCGCTTGATCGGCGATGCGCCGCACCTCGGTTTTTTCAATCTCGCCCACCGGAAACAAGGTTTGCGACAACTGCGCTTGGGTCAAGCGATGCAAAAAATAACTTTGGTCTTTGCTGGCGTCTACGCCTTTGAGCAACTCATACAACCCGCTGTCGGTGTTGTGGCGCACCCGCGCATAGTGGCCTGTGGCGATTTTGTCGGCGCCCAAACGCAGGGCATGGTCTAAAAACGCTTTGAATTTGATTTCGGCATTGCACAAGATATCTGGATTGGGCGTGCGCCCCGCTTGGTATTCGCGTAAAAATTCTGCAAACACCCGGTCTTTGTAATCGGCAGCGAAATTTACATGCTCGATCTCTATGCCAATCACATCGGCCACTGCTGCGGCGTCAATGAAGTCTTGGTTGGATGAACAGTATTCGTCGTTGTCGTCATCTTCCCAATTCTTCATGAAGATGCCGACCACCTCGTGGCCTTGCTGCTTAAGCAAGAGAGCGGTCACCGCCGAGTCGACGCCGCCACTCAAGCCCACCACGATGCGCTGTTTGTTCAATTCGAGAAGGCCGCTATACCGGTGATGGCGCGCCCCAAAATGAGCGCATGGATGTCGTGTGTGCCCTCGTAGGTGTTGACCACCTCGAGATTGACCAAATGCCGCGCCACGCCAAACTCGTCGCTGATGCCGTTGCCACCCATCATGTCACGTGCCATGCGGGCGATGTCGAGTGCCTTGCCGCAGGAGTTGCGCTTCAGGATGGAGGTGATTTCCACACTGGCCGTGCCTTCGTCTTTCATGCGCCCCAAACGCAAACAGCCTTGCAAGCCCAGCGAGATTTCGGTTTGCATGTCGGCCAGTTTTTTCTGTATCAGCTGATTGGCAGCCAACGGACGGCCAAACTGCTGGCGGTCTAAGGTGTATTGGCGAGCGCGGTGAAAACAATCTTCCGCCGCTCCCAAAGCGCCCCAAGCAATGCCGTAGCGGGCGCTGTTCAAACAGGTGAACGGGCCTTTCAAGCCCTGCACCTCAGGAAAAGCGTTGTCTTCGGGTACGAACACGCCGTCCATGACGATCTCGCCGGTGATGGATGCGCGCAAACCCACTTTGCTGTGAATCGCCGGTGCGCTCAAACCTTGCATACCTTTTTCCAGCACAAAGCCGCGAATGGGACCCACCGCGCCAGACTCGCTGACCTCTTTGGCCCAGACCACAAACACATCGGCGATGGGGGAGTTGGAAATCCACATCTTGTTGCCGCTCAGTTTGTAGCCGCCTTTTACTTTGTGCGCACGGCTGGCCATGCTGGCGGGGTCCGAGCCGTGGTCGGGTTCGGTCAGGCCAAAGCAGCCAATCCATTCGCCAGTGGCGAGCTTGGGCAGGTATTTTTGACGCTGGCCTTCAGTGCCAAATTCGAAGATGGGCAACATCACCAAAGAAGACTGCACGCTCATCATGGAGCGGTAGCCGGAATCGACGCGCTCAACTTCGCGGGCAATCAAACCATAAGCTACGTAGCTCAGGCCCGGGCCGCCGTACTCAGCGGGAATGGTGGGGCCTAGCAAGCCCAGTTCACCCATTTCGCGAAAGATAGCGACGTCGGTTTTTTCATGCCTAAAGGCTTGGGTAACACGCGGCAACAGTTTGTCTTGGCAGTAGGCATGGGCGGCTTCTTGGATCATGCGCTCGTCTTCGGAGAGTTGCTGCTGCAATAAAAAGGGGTCGTCCCAATGAAAGGCGGTCTTGGCCATGAATGCTCCGGTTGGCTTCTGTGTGTGTAGCCGACTATGTTAATCGCTCGCTTACTGACACGCCTTCGTTCTGTTGGGCCGCGGCATGCCGCGACTCCTAGGTTGCTTGGATTTATTCAGCCGTGTTTTGCATCGACAGTTGACCTTGCTTGAACATGCTTTGTGGTCTTGCCACGTCACTTTGAGCTGATATCAACAGCTTGCTGTCATCGCTGAGTTGCGCGAGGCGAAGGTATTCAGCAATCACCTCTTCGCTTTCGAGGTAGCTGGCTGGGTCAAATTCAATTAGTTTGTTCATCGGGAATTAGTCCACAAAAACTTATCTTAAGCCGCCATGGTGGGTCGGGATAGCCTCGAACATCAGCGCACAGCGATGGTGAGAGGCGCCCGAGCCCACCGTGGTGGCAAGGCGGGGAATTAGGTCCGGGCCAAATGCCGCTGGGCCATGGCCACATACCAGTCCAAGCAGCCGGGGTTGGCCATGGCGTCTTTGTTCAGCACTTTTTCCAAGGGTTGGCCCAGCATCAGCTTTTTGATGGGCAGCTCTTGTTTTTTACCGGACAGGGTGCGGGGAATTTCAGCTACCTGAAACATCTCGTCGGGCACAAAGCGGGGGCTGAGCGCGGTGCGTATCGCGCCGCTCAAGCGCTGGCGCAAAGCGTCGTCTAGCGTGAGGCCTTCGCGCAACACCACAAACAGTGGCATATAGCTCTCGCGGCCCAAATACTCCAAATCCACCACCATGCTGTCGAGCACCTCGGGCAAGGCTTCGACGGCGCTGTAGAGCTCGCTGGTGCCCATGCGCAAACCATGGCGGTTGATGGTGGCGTCGCTGCGGCCATAAATGATGGCGCGACCTTCGGGCGTGATCTTCAGCCAGTCGCCGTGTCGCCATACCGCGCCAGCGTCGGCGCTCAGGTTGCCGCCGCCGGGTTGTCGGCCTTGGCCTGGCGGGTAGGTGTCGAAGTAACTGCCCAAATAGCGTTGGTTCTCGGTGTCGCCCCAAAAGAAGGGGGGCATGCACGGCAGGGGCTGGGTCACCACCAACTCGCCCACCTCGTCAATCACGGGCTGGCCTTGTTCGTTCCAGGCCTCCACACTCACGCCCAACAAACGGCATTGCATTTCGCCCGCCACCATGGGCAGGTCGCGCAGGCCGCCCACATAAGCGCCCGCATCGGTGCCGCCGGAAATATTGCACCACCAAATATCGGGCTTGTTCACTCCTGCTTTGGCGTACACGTTTTGAAATTGCGTGGTGCCCCACTGCTGCACCTCTGCACTCAAGGGCGAGCCGGTGGTGCCCAAGGCGCGCACGGTGTGCAAGCCGTCTATGGCGGATAAATCGATGCCAGCTTTCATGCAGTTGGCAAAGTAGGCCGCGCCACCACCGAAAAATGTCACGCCCTCCTGCGCCGCATAACGCCACAACACGCCCCAATCGGGTTTGTCTTTGGAGCCGCCTGGGTTGCCGTCGTAAATCACGCAAGTCGTGCCGCTGAGCAAACCGCTGAGTTGCGCATTCCACATCACCCAGCCGGTGGAGGAGTACCAAAGAAACTTCTCGCCCCACGAGTTGGGCGTGTAGCTGCAGGACACGTCGTAGTGCAGGTTTTTATGCGCCATGCCGTTGAGCATGGTGCCGCCGTGGTCATGCACCAAGGGCTTGGGCAAGCCGGTGGTGCCGCTGGAATAGACAATCCACAGCGGGTGGTTAAACGGCATCCACAGCGGCTCAAACGCTTGGGTAGCGGCGTCATCGCGCTGCATGATCTGGCCCCAGTCGCTGCTGTTGTCGGGCACAGCCACGCCACCCAAATTACGGTAAATCACCAAATGTTCAACGCTTGGCAAAGCGGCGCGCAGCTCACTCACCACCGCATAGCGCTCCAAGTCTTTGCCGCCGTAGGTGACGCCGTCAATGGCGATCAACACCTTGGGGCTGATTTGCTTGAAACGATCGAGCACGGCGTTGCTGCCCATGTCGGGTGCGCACACGCTCCAAATGCCGCCTATGCTGGTCACCGCCAAAAACGCCACCATGGTTTCGGGGATATTGGGCAGGTACGCGGCCACGCGGTCACCGGGTGCCACGCCTTGGGCTTGCAAATGCAAAGCCAACGCCGCTACTTGGCGCTTTAACTCGGGCCACGACAATTCGCGACGCTGGCCGCGCTCGTTGCTGCTGATGATGGCCGGCATGCCTGCCGCATGCGCCGCATCCACATGACGCAGCACCTGCTGGGCGTAGTTCACCTGAGCGCCGACAAACCAGCGTGCGCCTGGCATGGTGTTTCGCTCAAGCACACAGGTATGTGGCGTGGGCGATTGAAGGTCAAGGTAGTCCCAAGCGGATTGCCAAAAGTCTTCGATGTGGGTGACCGACCAGCGCCACAGGTCTTGGTAATTGTCAAAGCTCAATTGACGCTGCACGGCCAGCCATTGTTGGTACAGGCGCATTTGCGGAATAAATGGCGGCGAGGCGCTGGCAGAGGTGTTCATGGCTACTAAGATGTGACTTTGTTTTGAATGAGACCCGCATTGTCATGGCAATTTGGACCAAGCCCATCAGCACCGAGATTTTGACCACCACGCATATAGCCACGGCCGCTGAACGGCTGGGCATTGAGTTCATTGAAATTGGCCCCGACTTTATACGCGGGCGCATTCCGGTCGACGAGCGAACCAAGCAGCCTTATGGCGTGATCCACGGGGGGTCCAGCGTGATGTTGGCCGAGACGCTGGGCTCGTGCGGTGCAGACTATTCCACGCCCATGGGTCACCGCATCGTGGGCTTGGACATCAACGCCAACCATATTCGCGGTGTAGCCGAGGGTTGGGTGAATGGCATTGCACGCCCTGTGCACATAGGGCGCAGCACGCAAGTCTGGCAAATCGATATGAGCGACGACCAAGGTCGCACCAGCTGTGTGTCGCGCCTGACCTTGTCGGTTTTGGCGCCGCGTTAAGCCTGGGTCAATCGGGCCGACGCTCTGGCAACACGGGGGTTGATGGGGTCATCTGAGGTGGCGCTGGGCACTGGCCTCTAAAGAAGGCCCATTCTTCGCAAACGACACCTGAGGGCAGGGTGCAAATACCTTGTTCGCCTTTGTCTGTTCGAACAAAGGTCAGTGTGCCGCCAGCCTGGGTGCAAGCGGCAGAAGCGGGGTTGGCCATGGCCAGTAAAAAAACCAGTTCGCTCAACACATTGCGCTCCTTTGTGAGTTAAGGGCTTTGCAAGCTGCAGCGGCCTTGCCCTGAGGCAGTGCCACGAAAATCGCTCTGCCACGACATGGCGTCCAAGTCCAACACGATGCGCTCATTGTCCATCGCGGTCCACAGTTGCGCGCCGTCGATGAAAAAACTATATGCTTGAACCTGATCGATGCTGATGCGTGAGGGTGACTTGTCCAGCAGCTCGACGGCCACCTCGCGCTCCCATGTGCTGCGGCTAGGCAGGTAGGCCACTTCACAGCGCAGGCGATAGGTGTCTGCCAAACTGTGCATTGACAAACAGCTCATTAAGACCCCGCAAAACTTGCGCAACAACCGCGTCATACCTGCAGGCTGTTCAATCGCTGACTTTTCCAATACACATCATCGCCGCCGTTCATGCGGTTGAGCACGCGTGCCAGTACAAACATCAGGTCAGATAAACGGTTGAGGTATTGGCGCGGCGTGTCGTTCAAAGCCTCTTCTGCGCCCAGCGCCACGACTGCGCGCTCGGCGCGGCGAGCCACGGTGCGGCACACATGCGCCTGGGATGCGGCGCGGCTACCGGCGGGCAAAATGAATTCTTGCAGCTTGGGCAAGGTGGCGTTGTGTTCGGCCAAAGCCGCATCCAGCGCCAACACCGCCTCGGCTTTGAGCAACTCAAAGCCCGGAATACTCAGCTCGCCGCCCAAATTGAATAACTGGTGCTGCACCTCCACCAGCAGAGCGCGCACGGGCGCAGGCATGTCTTCACATAGCAAAACACCTATGTGGGAATTGAGCTCATCAACCTCGCCCATGGCATGCACCCGCAAGCTGTTTTTGCTGACGCGGCGGTTGTCGCCCAAGCCGGTGGTGCCATCGTCGCCGGTGCGCGTGGCGATTTGAGTAAGTCGGTTAGCCATGTTCTGTGTCCCTGAGGTTGCCCGCATTGTCTCAGCACAGGTGCAACTGGGCTACGCTTGGGGTTTTTAAGGATCCGCATATGCAAGCACTTCAGCAAGTGGGCGTGATTGGCTTGGGCGCCATGGGCCAAGGCATGGCAGGCAGTTTGCGCCGCGCCGGTTTCGAAGTGCATGTCTGCGACGCACGCGCTGGTGTGGCCGAGACGTTTGCGACACAAGGCGGCGTGGCGTGTGCTTCCCCGCAAGAAGTCGCTCAGTCTTGCCGCGTGCTGGTCAGTGTGGTGGTGAACGCCGCGCAAACCGAGGAAGTGCTGTTTGGCTCGCAAGGCGCTGCCGCCAGCATGGCCCAAGGCAGCGTGTTTGTGATGTGTTCTACCGTGGACCCCAACTGGTCGGTGGCGCTTGAAGCACGTTTGAACGCCATGGGTTTGCTTTACTTGGATGCGCCCATATCGGGAGGTGCGGCCAAGGCGGCCAGCGCCCAAATGACCATGATGACGGCGGGCAGGCCTGAAGCCTATGCTGTTTGCGAGCCCGTGCTGAACGCCATGGCGGCCTCGGTTTACAAATTGGGCGACTGTGCGGGTGCCGGCAGCAAAGTGAAAATCATCAACCAGTTGTTGGCGGGTGTGCATATCGCTGCCGCGGCCGAAGCCATGGCGCTGGGTTTGCGCGAGGGCGTGGACCCCGCAGCTTTGTATGAGGTCATCACCCACAGCGCAGGCAACAGTTGGATGTTTGAAAACCGCATGGCCCATGTGCTGGCGGGCGACTACACGCCCTTGTCAGCGGTGGATATTTTTGTAAAAGACCTAGGGCTGGTGCTGGACATGGCACGTGCCAGCAAATTTCCCTTGCCGCTTTCCAGCACCGCGCACCAAATGTTCATGCAAGCCAGCACGGCGGGTTTTGCCAAAGAAGACGACAGCGCGGTGATCAAAATATTCCCAGGCATTGAACTGCCCCGCCCGGCTTGACACAGCACGCTCTGTGCTGCTTAGAATGCGAAACGCCCAAGGAGACGCCGCCATGAATGCACCCTCAACCGTCCAACACCTGCTGCCCGAAGTGAACCAACGCGAGGTACCGCCCGCGTTGATTGCCGAATTGAAGGCCCACTTCGGCGAGCGCTGCAGCACCGCACTGGTTGTGCGCGAGCAGCATGGCCGTGACGAATCCGCTTACACCACCGTGCCACCTCCTGCAGCCGTGGTGTTTGCCCAGAGCACCGACGATGTGGCGCAAACCGTTCGCATGGCGGCGGCCTACAAAGTGCCCATCATTCCGTTTGGCGTGGGCACCTCGCTGGAAGGCCATTTGTTAGCGGTGCAAGGCGGCATCAGTATCGATTTAGGCCGCATGAACAAGGTCCTCACTGTCAACCCCGAAGACCTGACGGTTACCGTGCAAGCCGGCGTGACGCGCAAACAGCTTAACGAAGAAATCAAAAGCACCGGTTTGTTTTTTCCCATAGACCCGGGTGCAGACGCCAGCATTGGCGGCATGAGCGCCACCCGCGCCAGCGGCACCAACGCAGTGCGCTACGGCACCATGCGCGAAAATGTTTTGGGGCTGCAAGTGGTGACCGCCAGCGGCGAAGTCATTCGCACCGGCACCCGCGCACGCAAGTCTTCGGCGGGCTATGACCTCACCCGTTTGATGGTGGGCAGCGAAGGCACGCTGGGCGTCATCACCGAAATCACTTTGAAGCTCTACCCCTTGCCCGAGGCCGTATCGGCCGCCACCTGCTCATTCCCCAGCATCGAAGCCGCTGTGCGCACCACCATACAAATCATCCAAATGGGCATACCGATTGCTCGCGTGGAATTGATTGACGCCCATTCGGTGCGCATGGTCAATGCCCACTCCAAGCTGAGCTTGCCCGTGCAACCCATGCTGCTCATGGAGTTTCACGGCTCGCCTGCCAGCGTGAAAGAGCAAGCCGAAACCGTGCAAGACATCGCCAACGAGTTTGAGGGTCATGCGTTTGAATGGGCCACCACCCCCGAAGAGCGCACCCGCTTGTGGACAGCACGTCACAACGCTTACTTTGCAGGCATACAAAGTCGACCCGGCTGCCGCGCCATCAGCACCGATACCTGTGTGCCTATTTCACGCTTGGCCGATTGCTTGTTGGACTCGGTGGCCGAGGTTGAGGCTTCGGGCATTCCGTATTTTCTGGTGGGTCATGTGGGCGACGGCAATTTCCATTTTGGCTATTTGATAGACCCCAACAGTGCGCAAGAGCGCGCCACCGCCGAGGACTTGAACAACAAATTGGTTGCACGCGCCTTGTCTTTGGAAGGCACTTGCACCGGCGAGCATGGTATTGGTTTGCACAAAATGGATTTTTTGGTGACCGAAGCCGGTGCGGGTGCGGTTGCCATGATGCGCACCATCAAGCATGCGCTAGACCCGAACAACATCATGAACCCGGGCAAGGTGTTTTTGTACTGAGGTTTCTAGGCGACTTTAGGCAAGCTTAGGCGGCGTTCGCGCCGCGCTCTATCACCACTTGGGCGTCTAACAAATCATTGGCGTGGTTGACATCCGACTGGGCAATCAACACCGCTAAATCGCTGGACTTCAACTGCCCAATCACCTCAGACAAGCGCATAGACAAAGCCGGCGCCACGCCTTCAAACGGTTCGTCCAATAACAACAACCTCGTACCTACCGCCAAAGCACGCGCCAGCGCCACGAGTTTTTGTTGCCCACCCGACAGCAGCAGGGCGCGGCGTGTTGACATGTCTTTGAGTTCGGGCAAGACCTCGTAAACCCAAGCCAAACGTTGGCTCAAAGACAGCGTGGGGCTGACCCACAGCGGCAGCACAATGTTTTCTTCCACCGTGAGTTCGGGCACCAAACCACGGTCTTCAGGCATATAGCCAATGCCCAGTGCCGCACGGGCATGGGCAGGCATGAGCGCCAAGTCTTGGCCTTGGAACAGCAGTTGACCTTGGCGCAGTTTTAAATGGCCCATGATGCTGCGCAAGGTGCTGGTTTTGCCAGCCCCATTACGCCCCACCAAACCCACCATTTGGCCTTTGGCCAGCTGCATACCAAAGCCGCGCAAGACTTGCACGGAAGCGATATCCACATGCACATCGCGCAGTTCAAGCATGGGGCGCATCCTCGGGCAAACGCTCGCCGGTGACGTAGCGGCGCACATCGGCTTGCGCCAAGGCCACCGCAGGCACATCGTCGGCAATGATGCGACCGCTGTAAAACGCCACCACGCGCTCGCAATAGCGGTTGACGATGTCCATATCGTGTTCCACAAACAGCACGGTCAAGGCTTGGCCTTCTAGGGCTTGCATGATGGTGTCCATCATGGGGAATTTTTCTTCTGCCGCCACACCGCTGGTGGGTTCGTCCAACAACAACAAACGCGGTGAACCGGTCATGGCCAAAGCGATGTCTATGAGTTTGCGAAGACCCCCGGGCAACTCGGCCACCAAACGCTCGCGGTGCTTAAGTAAACCAAAACGCGACAAAACCTCATCGGCCCGCGTGACGCGCTGACTTGACGCCGCAGGCCGCCAAGCAGACAGTCGGTTTTCATGGCAGGCCAAGGCCACCAGCATGTTTTCCAGCACAGTCATGCTGGGGTAAAGCTGTGGAATTTGAAAAGACCGCGCCACGCCCAAGCGGGTGATGTCGCGTGGCGACATGCGGCTGATATCGGTTTTGCCCAACCAAATGCTGCCGCTGTCGGCGCGCACATAGCCAGTAATCATGTTCACAAACGTGGTTTTGCCTGCGCCATTGCTGCCAATCAAGCTCACCCTCTCACCAGCTTTCACCTGCACATTCACGTCGTGGGCGGCCACTACCGCGCCAAATTGTTTGTTCAAGCCTTGGGCGTGCAACAACAGGTTTTCGCTCATGTGTCCGCCTTTGTCTTGGCCGCTGTTTTGCTCCACAAAGAGCCCAAGCCCAAGGGCATGAAACGAATCACCAGCAAGAGAAAAATACCCAGCGCCAATTGCCAGGTGTTGGGGAAATAGGCGCTGGAAAATGAGCGCACCACTTCCAGCACCAAAGACGACAACATCACCGCCACCACGCTTTGGCTACCGGCCAGAATCGCTACAAACACGAACTCGCCCGAGCTTGTCCAATAACTGAAGTTGGGGTCTATATGGCCCAAAGCCATCACCGCCAAAGCGCCGCCCATGCCGGCGGTGAAGGCGGCGAGTACAAAATTCAGGCTCATGGTTTGGCTGACCGAGCCGCCCAAATACTCCACCCTCAACTCGTTGTCACGCAGCGCCCGCGTGACCAAGCCTCGGCTAGACAAAAAATAAATTCGCGCCAACACCGCGCACACCAGCGTCAACACCAAGGTGGTGGCATACAAACTAAAGCGCACCTCGCCATCGGCCAAGCTGTGTCCCAAGAGCGTGACCCGCCCCATATTGAAACCATCCGAGCCGCCCAAGGACTCGGTTTTCACCAGCAAGCCATAGCCCACCATAGACAAAGCCAAGGACAGCATGGAAAAGAAAATGCCACGGTAACGTGCCAACAAGGGCGCAAAAGGAGCGGTGATCAGCATGGCGCTCAAGCCTCCCAAGAAGGCCAACACAATCGCGTCAGTCACGCCCCAGTGCAAAAACAACAAGGCTGCGGCATAGCCGCCAATCGCCGACATCAGGCCTTGACCAAATGCCACAACGCCACCACGCATCAGCAAGACAATGCCCAAAGACACCAAGCCATTGGCCATGGCCATGGTCAACATGAATTGCATCCAAGAAGGCAAAACATAGCCCACACCGGCCAACAACAGCAGCACCAGCAAAGCACGCAACAACAAGGTACTCAGCGACATGGTTTAAATTTTTCGCGCCTGTATACGTTGGAACAAACCTTGCGGCCTGAACATCAGCACCAAAGCCATGACCAAATACACCGAGAACAACTCCGCCACCGGCCAGACATGCACGGCCAAGGCGCGCGCCAAGCCGACAATCAATGCGCCTATGGCCGCGCCCTCTATGCTGCCCAAGCCGCCAATGATCACCACCGCAAACGAGATGATGATGACGCCGACCGACAAGCCCGGCTGCACCGACAACATGGGCGCGGTGAATGCGCCGCCCAAGGCGGCCAAGAAAATACCCACGGCAAACGCAAACATATACACCCGCGAGACTTGTATGCCCATGCTGGCGGCCACTTCGGCGCTGTGAATAACGGCGGTGACAATCTTGCCAAAGCGGGTGCGGTTCAAGCCCCACCAAACGCCCACGCCCACCACCACCGCCAAAGCCACCAACATGAAGTCGTAGCCCACATAGGTTTGGCTGCCAATGTCGATATTACCGAACAAGCCATAAGGCTCGGATACATAATAAGGGTTGGCGCCCCAAATCAATTTGGTGATGTCTTCCATCATCAGAAACATGGTGTAAGTGACCAGCACCAACAAGACCTCATCGCGGCCATAAAAAAAACGCAACAAGCCGCGCTCGATCAAGGGCGCAACCAATGCCGCCACCGCCAGCGCGGCCACCAACATGGCCAACAAAGATGCCGCCGGCGGCAGGCCCCAAGAGGCGGTCAGGGCCACCAAGCTGGCCGTGACATAAGCGCCCAAGGCATAGAAGCTTCCGTGGGCGATATTGAGAATTTTAAGAACGCCAAACACCAAAGTCAGGCCCAAGGCCACGATGAAAAGCCATGACGCATAGGTCACGCCATCAATCGCAATGGTGAGCGCTAAATTCATGGCGGCTTATTTTTTGGCTGGTTTTTTGTCCGCAGCGCTGGTCTCAGCGGCCTTGGCTTTGGCTTCGCATTTGGCGCCCGCAAAGCCCGACTTGAGCCAGTCTTCCGACTTCACATTGAGGGGCGGGTTCACACACTCTGCGTCAAAGCGCTGAATATCGTTGAGCACCACCATTTTTTTGGCGCTGTCCCACTGGGTGCGGCCAATGGCCGAATCTTGAATGGCTTGTTGACCGTTGGAGAGTGCCATGCGAATCTTGCCGCCTGGGGACATCCACTCGCTGCCACGCAGGGATGCGGCCAGTACTTCGGTGGAAGGTTTTTTGCCGCCGTTGGCCGCCATGGCTTTTTCAGCTGCAAGCTTCAAGCCCATCAAGGCTTGTGCCATGCGGTAGGGCGCTTGCACGGGATAGACGTTATTGGCTTTGCTGTAGACGTCCCAGAACCAAGTGTTCAAAGGCGAGGGCGGGGCCATCAAACCGTACGCGCCACGCGCACCTAGTATGGTGCCGTCGGGCATTTTTTCGCCCAAGCCTGGGAGCACATGGTCTCCAGCGGTCAACACCACTTGCGATTTTTTAAACAAACCACGGGGGCCGGCTTGCAAAATAAACGCCTGCAAGTCGCCGCCCCACAAACTGGAATGAACCAAGTCGGCGGGTTGCGACATCAAAGCAGAAATTTCGGTGCCGTATTGGCCCGCGCCAAATTTGGGTAACTGGTCTACGCCAGCTTTGGCCTCGGGGTATAAATTCGTCATCGACAAGATAAAGTCTTTGCGCGAGTCTTGTCCCCAAGCGTAATCTTGGTTGATCATGTTGAAGGTTTTAACGGGGATATTGCGTGCTTTGAGGTAGCGAGCGACGGACACGTTGTCCATGGTGGCATGTGCTGCTGTGCGAAACACATAGCGAAAACTGTTGTCCTCGAAAATACGTGGTGTGCCGCAGTCATACAAAATCAAAAACTTCTTCAGCTCTTCTGCAACGGGCGCCACGGCCAAACAGTCGCCCGAGCCTACATAGCCCACCACCACATCGACTTTGTCGCGCTCATAGAGGTTGCGCAACTCTTGCACTTGCTTGGTGGCACCACCGGCTTCATCCACGTAAATAACCTCGATGGGCAAGCCACCTATGCCGGTTTTGTTGTAGGGTGCGGGCGCTTGGCCTTTGTTGAAGGCGTCGACCAAGGCTTTGGCCCCATTGACCGCAGGTATGCCAAAACTCTCGGCGGCTTGTCCGGATAAAAAGCTGACGATGCCGATTTTGAATGTCTCTTGGGCCAAGGCGGCGTGCGCGCACAAAGCCAGTACAGATGCGGCGAGGGTGCGGCGTGTGAGGGTGGTAAACATGTTTGTCTTCTCCAGCAATCTGCGTTGATGAATCATTCTATGAACAGAAATTTTTTTGTCTCTCAAGGATAACGCTAAACCATTCGCGGGAATTAAGCGGCGCGCAATTTATCGATGATGCCGTTGAGCGCGTCTAGCGAGCCAAAAGCAATAGCGAGCTCGCCCATTTCTTCCATTCGCCCATGGCGTCTGACGGTTTTTTTGATGCGTATTTCCACTTGCGCGGTGAGCAAGTCGGCCAACTCTTCTTCCACCCGTTTTAAGTCCCGCGACTTTTCTTTTTTGGGTTTTTGCGAGACCAGCGCAAACTCCGCACCTATTTTTTTAGCCAAGCTCTCGGCTTCTCTGACCGAGAGTTTTCTAGCGCTGATTTGGTTGGCTGCCGTGATTTGCGCAGCCTTGTCCAAAGACAACAAGGCTCTGGCGTGGCCCATGTCGAGGTCGCCGGCCATCAACATGGTTTGCACCGCGTCAGCAAGGTTGAGCAAGCGCAACAAATTGCTGGCAGCGCTGCGTGAGCGCCCCACGGCCTGGGCGGCGTCTTCATGCGTCAAACCAAACTCTTTGATCAAGCGCTGCAACCCTTGCGCTTCTTCCAAGGGGTTGAGGTCTTCGCGCTGAATGTTCTCTATCAAGGCCATGGCGGCCGCGGCTTGGTCGGGCACATCGCGCACCAGCACCGGCACCTCACTCAAGCCCGCCAGTTTGGCGGCGCGAAAACGCCTCTCGCCAGCGATGATTTCGTATTTGCCGGTGTTTGCGCCGGTGCTCAATCGCCGCACCAAGATAGGTTGCATGATGCCTTGGGCCTTGATGCTTTCGGCCAGTTCGTACAAAGCGCCTTCATCCATGCGGGTTCGGGGCTGGTACATACCTGCGACCATGTTGTCTAGCGACAGCACGGAAGGCGCACCGCTATCTGCCAAGTTGAGGTTGTCGCTGGCGGTTGGGCCCAACAGTGCCTCGAGCCCACGGCCTAGGCCTTTGATTTTTTTAGTTGCCATGAAAACTGGGGTCCTGTGATTTATAAAGTTTCGAAGCGCTCGACCAACTCTTTGGCAAAGTCAATGAACGCCACGCTGCCTTTGGCGCTGGGGTCAAACACCAAGCAGGGCAGACCGTAGCTGGGCGCTTCGGCCAAGCGCACATTGCGCGGAATCAAGGTGTTAAAAACCTTGTCGCCAAAGTGCGACTTGAGTTGCTCGCTCACCTGCATTTGCAAAGTGATGCGCGGGTCGAACATCACGCGCAAAAGTCCAATGATTTTCAAATCATGGTTGAGATTGGCATGCACTTGTTTGATGGTGTTGACCAAGTCGGTCAGGCCTTCGAGTGCGAAATATTCGCATTGCATGGGGACGATGACACCGTTTGCTGAGCACAGGCCGTTAAGGGTGAGCAAAGACAGCGATGGCGGGCAATCTATAAGCACAATGTCGTATTCTTTGTCCACTTGTTGCAACGCAAGTTTGAGTTTCATCTCACGTTGATCCAAACCAACCAACTCCACTTCCGCGCCCGCCAACTCGCGGTTGGCGCCCAGCACATGGTATTTGGCGGCTTGGGGCTTAGCTGCAGCCTCACCCCATTCGCTGCTGACGCGGGCCTGCGCGATAGTGCTTTCGCCCAGCAAAACGTCGTAAACCGTGTTCTCTAATGTGCGCTTGTCTACGCCCGAGCCCATGGTGGCGTTGCCTTGGGGATCCAAATCGACCATCAACACCCGCTGCCCAATAGCAGCCAAGGCAGCCGACAAGTTCACCGTGGTGGTGGTTTTACCAACGCCGCCTTTTTGGTTGGCAACACAAAAGATTTTGGCCATATTTATTTACCCAAGACAAGTTTCAAACCAAAAGCCACCAACAAGCCCCCACCCAGCTTTTGCAAAGCAGGGCCAACCCAAGGGCGCTGTTGTAAACGCGTGGACAAGCGCTGCGCCAAGACACAAACCACCAGCCCGTAAATAAATGTGAGGCCAGCGACTGTCAGGGCCATTACACCGAAAGTCATAAGTCCTGCGTTTGCCTGCGGATCTATAAACAAGGGGAAAAAAGCCATATAAAACATGATCGCCTTGGGGTTGAGCAAGGTAATCCATAAAGACTGGCGAAAATAAAGGCCAGCTGTGATGTTGATGATGGGCTTGTCGCCCGGCTGGGCGGTCCACATTTTGTAGCCCACAAAAGACAAATACGCCGCACCCACAAACTGCAAGGCATGAAACAAATCTGGCTGGGAGGCCAGAACGGCAGCCACACCAGCCACCGCGGCCCACATCAGCACTTGGTCTCCCGCGATGACGCCCAACGTGGCGGCCAAACCACCGCGCAAGCCGCCCTTGGCGGTGGAGGTGAGCAAAGCCAAATTGCCAGGGCCGGGAATAGCCAAAAAAACAATGACGGCCAGCACAAAGGCTGGGTAGTCTGCGATGCCAAACATGGAGTATCCTTTTGCGGGGAGGGCAGAGTGTAAGGCACACCCAGTTTGTTTTTGGTGCTTTGTGAATGTTTCACGTGAAACACGTGGCGTTTGTTTGGGTGAAATCGGCCTATTTCTTGCGCATCCAAACCAAACAGCGCTGTGCATCAAGGCCCGGCACCCGCAGGCTTTGGGTTGAAATATGCTCTATATCCTTTGGCAGTTCGGCTATTTCTGCCTCGGGCACTTGTCCCTTCATGGCCATCCAAAGCCCATCGGGCGACAAGCTTTCTCGCGTGCCAGACACAAAATCGGCCAAGGACGCAAAAGCGCGAGAACACACCACATCAAACGGCTGGCTCAAAGTTTCGATACGCGCATGAAGTCCTTGCAAGTTAGCCAAGCCCAAGGTGTGTGCCACGGTTTGGATAAAGGCTGATTTTTTTGCCACCGCATCTACCGCCAAAACACGCAAAGAAGGGCAGGCTATGGCCAAAATCACCGACGGCAAGCCGCCGCCGGCACCCACATCCAGCAGGGTTTGCGCGTTTGCAGCCATTTCTTTTAAGGGCGAGACCACCGCCAAACAATCCAAAACATGTTGGGTCAGCATCTGCTGCGGGTCTTTGATGGCCGTCAGGTTGTACACCTGATTCCATTTTTGCAGCATCTCTATATAAGCCAAGAGCTGGCTGGTTTGCTGATTTGTTAAAACCAAGCCCAGCGCATTCGCCCCCAAAATCAAGTCTTGCTCTAGGGACAATTTCAAGCCGCCGCCGAACCCACAGCCGCCGATTGACGTGTGCGAGCGCGGCGCATATGCACCAAAAGCAAGGAAATTGCCGCTGGCGTCACACCCGAAATACGCGAGGCTTGACCCAAGGTTTCCGGCTGGTGCTTAGCCAGCTTTTGCCTGACCTCCACACTTAAAGCTGGGATAGAGAGGTAATCAAAGTCTGGGGGTAAGGCCATGTTTTCATAATGCGCAGCCCGGGCCACCTCTTCGTTTTGTCGGTCAATATAGCCTGAATATTTGGCGGCAATGTCTATTTGCTCGATCACTGTTTCACGTGAAACAATATCTAAAACCTTTATATCCGAGGAAGCAAAGCGTCCGCCATCCATGGCCATCAATTCGCCATAAGAAACCTCTGGACGACGCAGCAGCTCGGCCAAGCTGTATTCGTGTTCAATGGCTTTGCCCAAAACCCGCTCTGCCTCTGCAGCCGAAAGGTTCGCCGGACTGACCCACAAAGACTTGAGCCGCTGTGTTTCACGTGAAACAGCATCGCGCTTTCTATTGAAAGCCTCCCACTGATCGTCTGCAACCAAGCCCAGATTGCGGCCAATATCGGTCAATCGCATGTCTGCGTTATCCTCTCTGAGCTTGAGTCTGTGCTCAGCACGACTGGTGAACATGCGGTAAGGCTCGACAACGCCTTGGCTGACCAAGTCATCGACCAAGACGCCCAAATAAGCTTGGTCTCGGGCTGGCGTCCAAGCCGGCAAGCCCTTGACCTGAAGCGCGGCATTGGCGCCTGCGTATAAACCTTGGGCCGCGGCCTCTTCATAGCCGGTGGTTCCGTTGATTTGGCCTGCAAAGAAAAGCCCGTCAATCGAGCGGGTTTCAAAGCTGCGCTTAAGTTCACGCGGGTCAAAGTAATCATATTCAATCGCGTAGCCGGGACGCAAAATATGCGCGCTTTCCAAGCCAGCAATCGAGCGAACCAGGGCCAGTTGCACATCAAAAGGCAGACTGGTAGAGATGCCATTGGGGTAATACTCTTCGGTGGTCAGGCCCTCGGGCTCTAGAAAAATTTGATGGCTGGACTTGTCAGCAAACCGATTGACCTTGTCTTCCACGCTGGGGCAATAGCGCGGACCCACACCGTCGATTTTGCCGGTGAACATGGGACTTCGGTCAAAACCCGCACGAATGATGTCGTGTGTTTGCGCGTTGGTGTGGGTAATCCAGCAAGACCTTTGGTCTGGGTGCATATTAGCGCGACCCATGAAACTGAACACCGGCATTTGCGCGGACTCACCGCCCAACATACCGTCACCCGCCTGCTCTGTGCACTTAGAAAAATCGATGCTTTTGCCGTCTATGCGCGGCGGCGTGCCGGTCTTCAATCGGCCTTGCGGCAAGCGCAACTCTTTGAGACGCGCAGACAACCGCCCAGCAGGTGGGTCTCCGGCACGACCTGCGGCGTAGTTATCTAGGCCGACATGGATTTTCCCGTCTAAGAAAGTGCCCGCTGTTAAAACCACTGTCTTTGCACGAAAGCATATGCCCACTTGCGTGACAGCACCCACCACACTTGAGCCTTCAATCATCAGGTCGTCAACTGCTTGTTGAAACAACCAAAGATTAGGCTGGGTTTCCAGACGGCGACGAACCGCAGCCTTGTACAAAACTCGATCAGCTTGGGCGCGTGTTGCACGCACCGCAGGACCTTTAGAGCGGTTCAAGATACGAAACTGTATGCCCGCTTGGTCTGTGGCCAAAGCCATGATGCCGCCCAAGGCGTCTAACTCTTTCACCAAATGGCCTTTGCCAATGCCGCCAATCGACGGGTTGCAACTCATCTGGCCCAAAGTTTCGATGTTATGGGTGAGCAACAAGGTGCGACAACCCATGCGCGCCGAGGCCAACGCGGCTTCCGTGCCCGCATGACCGCCGCCCACCACCAACACATCAAAACTTTCAGGATAAAGCATTCATGCCTTTTGTAAAAACGTCGATTTTATGCGCGGGTCTTCAATGACACAATGCAGGCTGCATACAGACTTATCAATCAGCACCAGTGTCTTGGCTTCAACAGTTAACCAATAACCGCAGCTTACGGGTATGCGTCAACACCGGTAACGCCTTGCTGGCTCAATTCGACGGCCTGAGCGGCCAAGCCACAGGCATCAGCGTGACGCTTGCACGTGCGTTTGCCAAAGAACAAGGTTTGCACCTGCAACTGCACGTGGTGAAAACAGCCAAAGCGGCAGTCGAAGCCATTGCCTCCAATGAAGCAGACATAGGGTTTTTTGCCATTGATCCCGACAGAGCCAAACAGATTCACTTCACACGCTCTTATCTGAACATCGACGCCTGCTATCTGGTGCGAGCAGACTCAACCATCAAAAAGCTACAGGATGTAGATAGCGCTGAAAACCGCATCGTGGTGGGCGCAGGCAGTGCCTACGATTTATTTTTAAGTCGCCACATCTTGCACGCCACCTTGGTTCGCGCCGCCTCAACACCCGAAGTACTGGCTCTTTTTGAAGCAGGCACATATGAGGTCGCCGCAGGGTTGCAGCAAACCATGAGCGAGGAAGTTGAGCGAGACCCCGAGCTGCGAATGGTGCTGCCACCCTTCATGGCCATAGCGCAGGCCATGGGCTGTCACCCAAGCCACGGCCAAGAAGTGAGAGAGGGCTTAGATGCTTTTATCAGCAAGAAGCTGCAGCAAAACTTCATTGCCGACCTGATAGAAAAGCAAGGGCTGATAGGCGTACGCCAAGCCAACGTTTAAACGTCGATATTGCCAGCGCGCAAAGCATTGGTCTCGATGAAAACGCGTCTTGGTTCCACCTCGTCACCCATAAGCATGGTGAAGACGCGGTCAGCTTCAATCGCGTCATCAATTTGCACACGCAACAAACGACGGACCGCCGGGTCCATGGTGGTTTCCCACAACTGCTCGGGGTTCATCTCACCCAAGCCTTTGTAGCGCTGGCGTGCCGTGGCGTTTTCGGCTTGACCAATCAGCCACTTCATGGCCTGACGGAAATCACCAATTTTTTCTTCCTTGCGCCGCTCGCCTTCACCGCGCTCTATACGCGCACCGTCGCCGATCAAGTCTCTGAATGTGGTGGCCGCTTCAGCCAAGGCGGCGTAATCAGCGCCATGTACAAAGTCTTGGGTGATAACGCTGCTCTTTACATTGCCGTGGTGGTGGCGACTCAAACGCAAAATAGGCTTGTCGGTACGCACATCAAACTCGGCCGCCACTTCCGAGCCACTGCCCAATTCGCGCAACTTCAGTTGCAATGCGCCAGCGCTTGTTTGCGCTTGCTCTAAGCTGTCCAGATTCAATGAGACCCCATCAGCCATGCCACGCAGAGCTTCGGCGTCCATGACGCTGCTCAGGCGGGCAATCACGGCTTCGGCCACTTGGTGCTTGCGGGCCAATTCGTCCAATGTGTCACCGGTCAGGGTTTGTGTGTTGGCACCACCGGTGTGCAAGGTGGCGTCTTTGAGCGCCACTTTAAGCAAGAATAAATCCAAAGCCAATTGGTCTTTCAAATACTGCTCTTCCTTGCCCACCTTGACTTTGTACAAGGGCGGTTGCGCAATATAGATGTGGCCTCGCTCGACCAATTCGGGCATTTGACGATAGAAAAAGGTAAGCAGCAAGGTGCGAATGTGTGCACCGTCCACATCGGCATCGGTCATGATGATGATGCGGTGGTAACGCAGTTTGTCGATATTGAAGTCGTCTGTCCCAGACTTACCCGACTCGGCGCTTACTTTGCCAATACCGGTGCCAAGCGCAGTGATGAGCGTCAAGATTTCATTGCTGGTCAGCAACTTTTCATAACGCGCTTTTTCCACATTCAAAATTTTTCCACGCAAGGGCAAGATAGCTTGAAACTTTCGGTCGCGCCCTTGCTTGGCTGAACCACCGGCAGAGTCGCCCTCGACGATGTAAATTTCGCACAAGGCTGGGTCTTTTTCTTGGCAATCGGCCAACTTGCCGGGCAATCCCATGCCATCGAGCACGCCTTTGCGCCGCGTCATCTCACGCGCTTTGCGCGCCGCCTCACGAGCACGGGCCGCGTCAATGATTTTGCCGCAAATGATCTTCGCGTCATTCGGCCGCTCTTGCAAATAGTCCCCCAGCACCTTGCCCACAATGTCTTCAACAGGTGCGCGAACCTCGCTAGACACCAGCTTGTCTTTGGTTTGGCTGCTGAACTTGGGCTCAGGCACTTTCACCGATAAGACGCAGCACAAGCCTTCGCGCATATCGTCGCCGGTCACTTCAACTTTGGCTTTTTTAGCGAACTCGTGTTCTTCAATGTATTTGTTGATCACCCGAGTCATCGCTGCGCGAAGACCGGTTAAGTGGGTACCGCCATCGCGCTGAGGAATGTTGTTGGTAAAACACAGCACGCTCTCGTTGTAGCCATCGTTCCATTGCATGGCAACTTCAACGCCAATGTGCGTGCCTGGAATGCCACCGTAGGTTTCAGCAGGCCGCTCGCCTTCGGCATAAAAAGCGTTGGGATGGAGAATTTTTTTGCCCGCATTGATGAACTGAACAAAACCCGCCACACCACCAGCACCAGAGTAATCATCGTTTTTACCAGTACGCTCATCCATCAAACGGATACGCACGCCATTGTTCAAATAGCTGAGTTCGCGCAATCGCTTGCTTAAGATTTCGTAATGAAAATCATGGTTTTGCGTAAATATGTCTGTATCGGGTAAAAAATGCACCTCAGTGCCACGCTTATCGGTTTCACCCGTTATGCGCATGGGTGAAACTTCAACGCCATCAACCAACTCGACCAAGCGGTTTTGCACAAAACCTTTGGCAAACTCAATCGTGTGAACCTTGCCATCGCGACGCACGACCAAACGCAACCATTTGGACAAAGCGTTCACACAAGAAACACCTACGCCATGCAAGCCGCCCGATACCTTGTAGCTGTTTTGGTTGAACTTGCCGCCTGCGTGCAGTTCAGTCAGTGCAATTTCTGAGGCACTGCGCTTGGGCTCCTGCTTGTCATCCATCTTCACGCCCGTGGGGATGCCACGACCGTTATCTGTGACGCTGATGGAGTTGTCTGAATGGATAGTCACCACAATGTCATCGCAATGACCGGCCAATGCCTCGTCAATCGAGTTGTCCACCACTTCAAACACCAAATGGTGCAAGCCCGTTCCATCCGAGGTGTCGCCAATGTACATGCCTGGGCGTTTACGAACTGCCTCCAGACCCTCAAGGATTTGAATGGCATTTTCGCCATAGGATTGGTCGCCAACAACCATTTCTGGCTTTGGAGCATCTTCGGGTAATTCTTGTGTGGGATTCATAACTCAATTCACAGTGCAGAACGCACAAAAAACAAACAACACTAAATGCGCATCGGCATCACAACGTACTTGAAATTAGGGTTTTCAGCCATGGTGACCAATACCGAACTGTTGGAGTCCGCCAAATCCATGCGAACCATGTCTTGCGACATATTGGTTAAGACATCAATCAAATAAGTGACGTTAAAACCAATTTCTATGCTGTCACCCACATAATCGATTTCAATTTCATCTATCGCTTCTTCTTGCTCAGCATTGCTTGCCGCCACACGCAACATACCCGTGTCTAAGTTGATTCGAACACCTTTGAATTTATCGCTGGTCAAGATAGCTGTTCTTTGCAAAGTACTGAGCAAACTGGCGCGACCCAAGGTCACTGCATTTTTATGGTTTTTTGGGATGACACGGTTGTAATCTGGAAACTTTCCTTCAACCAACTTGGTTACAAATTCTTTGCCTTCAAACTTGAATTTGGCTTGGTTATTGGCAAATTGCATGTCGATCATGCCTTCTTTATCACTGAGTAAACGCAACAATTCAAGCACGGTTTTGCGCGGCAAAATAACTTCTTGCTTAGGCACTTCAACATCTAAAGTAGCGGACGTATGAGCCAAACGATGCCCGTCCGTTGCAACCAAACTGAGTTGTTTACCCTCTGCGACAAACAAAATACCATTAAGGTAATAACGAATATCGTGAACCGCCATGGCAAAAGAAACCTGATGCAATAAGTCTTTGAGGGTCTTTTGCGGAATACTGAACATATGCCCAAAGTTGGCAGACTCTTGCACCAAAGGAAAGTCTTCTGCTGGCAAGGTTTGCAAAGTAAATTTACTTTTGCCACTTTTAAGGACCAATTTGTTTTGCTGTGACTCTAAGCTGACCGTTTGATCGCTGGGCATGGACCGCAAAATATCCATCAATTTACGCGCGCCAACAGTCGTCGTGAAATTAGCGCTGTCTCCACCTAAATCGGCTTCAGTGCGAATTTGAATTTCTAAATCACTGCTGGTGAGTTGAACCGCTTTAGGCGTCTTTTGGATCATCACATTGGCCAAAATTGGCAAGGTGTGACGTCTCTCAACAATACCCACCACAGATTGCAAAGCTGCAACTATGTTTTCTTGACTCGCTTTCAAAACAATCATGTCTTCCTCTTCTTTAATGTCTTTATATTTCAATAGTAGTAGTAGATAAGGGGCGGCATCATCTGTGGAAAAGCGTATTTTCTACTTTTATTTCAATAACTTGATGACCTTCAAACCTTGTGTGGAACAGGCACTGAGCTTGCAAGCCCAATGGGGATAACTTTTTAAACTCACCTTGGCCTGTGGATAACCCAAGGTTTATCCTAAAACTATGCACAGGGTTTATAAGATAAGCCATAGGTATTATCCTTTAAGTGTTTGCTCAAGCACATGTAACTGCTGATTAAGCTCACTTAGCGTTTGTCGCTCAGCTGAAATTTTTCGAACGGCATGTAAAACAGTGGTGTGGTCGCGGCCACCAAACAATTCACCTATTTCTGGCAAGCTTTTTTGGGTAAGTTCTTTGGCTAAGTACATGGCAATTTGGCGCGGTCTGGCAATAGAGGCAGGCCGCTTCTTGGAATACATATCAGCGATTTTGATTTTGTAATAGTCTGCCACGGTTTTTTGGATGTTTTCGACCGAAATTTGGCGGTTCTGAATAGACAACAGGTCGCGCAAGGCATCTCTGGCCAACTGAATAGAGACTTCCTTTTGGTTGAACCGGGAGTAGGCCAAGATTTTGCGCAAAGCACCTTCCAACTCACGTACATTGGAGCGAACGTTTTTAGCCACAAAAAACGCCACTTCTTCTGGCATGTCGGCGCTTTCGCTTCGCGCTTTGGCAATCAAAATAGCCACCCGCATCTCAAGTTCTGGCGGTTCGATAGCGACGGTTAAGCCTGAATCAAAACGCGACACTAGGCGCTCATGAATATCAGCCAAGCCTTTGGGATAGGTGTCACTCGTCATCACGATATGTGATTTTTTGGTGAGCAGCGCCTCAAAGGCGTTGAAAAACTCTTCTTGTGTGCGGTCTTTATTAGCAAAAAACTGAACATCATCAATCAGCAACAAATCCAAAGAATGGTAATACTGCTTGAATTCATCGAAGGTTTTACGTTGGTAGGCCTTCACAACGTCAGACACAAACTGTTCTGCATGGATGTACAAAACCTTGGCGTCCGGGCGGTTTAACAGCAATTGGTTACCTACTGCATGCATCAAATGGGTTTTACCTAAACCCACGCCACCATAAATAAACAAGGGGTTGTAGAGTTGTCCAGGCACATTGGCCACATGCATAGCCGCGGCGCGGGCCATGCGGTTTGCTGTGCCTTCGACCAAATTATCAAAACAAAGACTGGTGTTGATGCGGTTCTTGAACCCATTTAAAACCGTGTCGTTGGTCGAAGCAGACGATATGTCGGCAAAATCTTCCGACATAGTCAGGACACGCGGCGGCGCTGTGCGCGGCGGTGTTTCTTTGGCCGCAAGTAAAAAATCAATTTTTATCGCTTGCCCATATAACTGCTGCAAAAGCGCTGACAAACGGCCCGCATACTGAGCGCGAATCCAATCCAATTTAAACCGATTGGCCACCTCAATGTGAATACATGAGAAGTCATCGGACATGCTGGCGTTAAGCGGCTTTATCCATGTATTGAACTGTTGCTCCGGCAATTCCTGAGCTAATTGATCGACGCAAGCCTGCCATAGCGTCTGGCCAGCGTCGGGTAAATTGTCAGGCGATGGATTCGTTGGAGGAGGCGCGTTCACGAGATAAGTAATTTGTGGATAAGCTTTATTTTATGCGCTTGGCAAACAACTTTATCAAAAATTTATCCACAGGCGCAAATAAATAAATCAACAAACCCATGCTTCCTAACCTCTTGCGCGAAGAAAACTTGGTACAAGCCCAGCAATTGAAGGATAATGCAAGGTTTCCTCGATGCATTTAGTGAATTCAAATGAAACGCACATACCAACCCTCTAAAACACGACGCGCTCGCACCCATGGCTTCTTGGTGCGCATGAAAACACGTGGAGGACGCGCTGTTATCAATGCGCGTCGCGCCAAAGGCCGTAAACGTCTGGCTGTATAAGCACTTGTTTCTTTGTGACAGCGCCACTTGCCCCGTCTCGTGGACAAATTGACACTGCGCGCAGAATTTGAGTCCGTGATGGCCGCGGGCGTGGTCGCACGCACCCCGCATTTCGCCTTGCACCAGCAAAACAACACAAGCACCAGCCGAATTGGCGCGGTGGTACCCAAGCGCTGGGCCCGTAAAGCCGTAACACGAAATCTGATTAAGCGGCAAATTTACGCCATGAGCCGAGAAGAATGGACGCTTTTGCCCGATGCAGACCGCGTGATTCGTTTGCGTAAAAACTTTGACGCTAAACGCTTTGTCAGTGCGAGTTCTGTTCATTTACGCCTAGCGGTACGAACCGAACTGCACCAACTGCTGCAAAACAGTGTGGCGCCATGATTCAGCAAATCTTGGTTTTTCTGGTGAAAGGCTATCGATTGATGCTGAGCCCTTGGCTGGGCTCGTCTTGCCGTTTCACCCCAACCTGTTCAGCATATGCCCTAGAAGCTTTAAACACCTTCGGCGCAGCCAAGGGCAGTTATTTAACGTTGCGGCGCTTATCGCGCTGCCATCCTTGGTGTGAAGGGGGTCATGATCCTCTGATTAAAACCCCAACGCTTGCCCACCAAGGCCTTACCTCTCACCGATCTCCGACCTCGATTGCAAACACGCCATGAACGATATTCGCCGCACCATTCTTTGGGTTGTATTTGGTTTTTCATTGGTCATGTTGTGGGACCAATGGCAGGTGCATAACGGGAAACGCCCCACCTTTTTTCCAAGCACCAACCCACCGGCCGTGAGCGCGGTAACAACAACGCAAAACGCGACCCAAAGTGCGACACCCAGCGCTGCACCTGCCGATGCGCTATCAAGCTTGCCTCAAGACAGTGCCGTTGTTGCGTCAAATCAATCACAAAATGAAACAGTTGAAGTTCAAACCGATGTTTTGAAGTTGAGCTTTGACACGCGAGGCGCCAGTTTGACGCGGGTCGAATTACTCAAACACCAAGACGCTCATCACCCTGGCAGCAATGTGCTGCTGATGGATAGCTCTAAAGAGCGCATGTATTTGGCGCAAACCGGTTTGGTGGGCGGCCCGGCGGGAGCCAGTTGGCCCACCCATAAAACGCCTATGCGACTCATGAGCGCCCCCGCCTTCAAGGCTGGCGAAGACAATTTGTCGCTACGTTTTGAATCAGACCTCACAGGCGGCGTCAAGCTGATCAAAACCTACACAGTGAACAAGAGCAGCTATTTGTTGTTGGTTCAACATGACATCGTGAATCAGTCAGGGCAAACCATCTCTCCTCAGCTGTATGTACAGCTTGTGCGTGACGGTAACAAGCCCGAGGGGGAGTCATCTTTTTACTCAACCTTCACCGGGCCTGCGGTTTACACCAGTGCAAAAAAATACCAGAAAGTTGAATTTGCAGACATTGAGAAAAACAAAGCCGATTTTGAAAAGAAATCCGAATTAGGCTATGTGGCCATGGTGCAGCATTACTTTGCCTCGGCATGGATGGTGGACGATGGACAAGCACGTGATCTTTATGCAAGAAAAATCGATAACAACCTGTATTCCGTTGGCATGGTGGTGCCTCTGCCGGCACAGGCCAACGAAAGCAAGCAAACACACCAGGTCAAACTGTTTGTCGGACCCCAAGAAGAGAAAACATTGGAGGGTATTTATCCAGGTCTTGAACTAGTGAAAGACTATGGGTGGCTCACTATCTTGTCTAAACCCCTGTATTGGTTGCTCTACGAGTTGAACAAGCTAATTGGCAACTGGGGTTGGTCGATTGTTGCCTTGGTCGTGTTGCTCAAGCTTGCTTTTTATTGGTTGAACTCGCAAGCGTACAAAAGCATGGGCAAGATGAAAGCCATCAATCCCAAAATCATGGAAATGCGTGAACGGCTGAAAGACAACCCGCAGCAAATGCAAACCGAAATGATGAAAATCTACCGCGAAGAAAAGGTCAATCCCTTGGGTGGATGTTTACCTATAGCGGTTCAAATCCCATTTTTTATTGCGCTTTACTGGGTATTGCTTTCATCGGTTGAAATGCGCAACGCACCGTGGGTGGGTTGGATACACGACTTGGCAGCACCAGACCCTTGGTTTGTATTGCCACTGCTCATGACGGCTACCTCGCTGCTACAAACTTGGCTCAACCCTACCCCTCCAGATCCGGTTCAAGCCAAGATGATGTGGATCATGCCTTTGGCTTTCAGCGTCATGTTTTTCTTTTTCCCTGCCGGCTTGGTTCTGTATTGGTTATCCAACAATATATTGTCAATTGCCCAGCAGTGGATGATTAACAAACAGCTCGGCGTTATAAATTAAGCAATGCTGAGTGAGCGCGATGCACCCATCATCGCCATTGCCACTGCACCTGGCAAGGGCGCGGTGGGTGTGCTTCGCATCAGCGGCAAAAATTTGCAGGGCTACGCTAACGCGCTGTGTCAACAAACGCTAGAACCCAGACACGCGCATCTCATCTCACTGAAAGATGAACAAGGGCAAGTTATAGATCAAGTCTTGGCTTTGTTTTTTCCAAGCCCACATAGCTACACCGGCGAAGATGTTTTAGAGCTTCAAGGCCATGGTGGGCCCGTGGTTTTGTCTATGTTGCTCGAGCGATGTCTGGCGTTTGCCGAGCAAGGGCCACAGCCCTTGCCGGGCTTACGGCGCGCCATGCCAGGGGAATTTACCCAACGTGCATTCTTAAATCAAAAAATGGACTTGGCACAAGCAGAAGCCGTTGCCGATCTGATTGACGCACAAACCCAAGCAGCTGTTCGTGGCGCGGGTCGCTCATTGGCGGGCGAGTTTTCACAGCAGGTTGAAGACATTCAAGAACAACTGCTGCGCTTGCGTGTATTGGTAGAAGCCAGTTTGGATTTTCCAGAAGAAGACATCGACTTTGTCACGCAAGCGGATGTGGGTGGACAACTTGCGCGTATCACCCAAAAGCTGCGCTTGTTGTGCGACAAAGCACAGCAAGGCGCATTGCTTCGTGATGGCATGAAGTTGGTGATAGCAGGTCAACCCAATGCGGGCAAAAGCTCGCTGTTAAATGCTTTAACCGGTCAGGATGTAGCCATCGTGACCCCAGTAGCCGGCACCACGCGAGATGTGCTGACACATGAGATAGCCATTGAGGGCGTACCTGTGCATGTGGTCGACACCGCCGGTTTGCGAGAAGGAGAAAACCTCGACGAGGTCGAAGTCCTAGGAATTGACCGTGCATGGGCGCAAGTGGGCGATGCGGATGTGGTGGTGCTATTGCACGATTTGGCACGTCAAAATGACAATGCTTATGTTCAGTTACAAAACGACTTAGCAGCCCTAGTTATGAAGCGCAAACATGCAAGCAGCGTGGTTTTGCATGTTTTCAACAAAGTAGATATTGGCAATCAAAACCCCCCACTCTCAGAGCACAAAGGAATTTTCATTTCCGCCAAAACTGGCGAGGGCTTGCAAGAATTGAAAAAACACTTATTACGAAGCGTCGGCTGGCAAGCCAGTCACCAAGAGGGCGTGTTTTCAGCACGAGCCAGACACGTGAAAGCCTTGGAAAAAGTCCAACTTCATACAGTACAAGCCTTGGGTTGCTTAGAACAAGCCCCACCCGCACTGGACCTCTTGGCAGAAGAATTGCGCTGTGCGCAGGTGCAGCTTTCAGCCCTGACCGGTACAAAGACTGCCGACGACTTGCTGGGAGAAATCTTTTCAAATTTTTGTATCGGTAAATAAGGCGCAGCATAATGAACCCTATGAATGAGTTAACCACCGAGCAGACCAAAAAAACCTTGGCTTTAGCTGCAAAAACGCTGTCCATAGAGGCTGATGCCATATTGGCTTTGAAGACGCGCCTTGGACCCGAATTTGTAAAGGCGGTGCAATCTTTCCTGTCTGTACGTGGCCGTGTGGTGGTCATGGGCATGGGAAAGAGTGGGCATATAGGCAGAAAAATTGCAGCTACTTTGGCGTCAACGGGAACGCCTGCATTTTTTGTGCACCCGGGTGAAGCTAGCCATGGCGATTTAGGCATGGTCACCGTTGATGATGTTGTGCTCGCTCTCTCAAACAGTGGAGAGAGCGAAGAGTTGTCAGCCATTTTGCCCATGATCAAGCGGCAAGGCACGGTCTTGATCGCAATCACGGGCAACACACAGTCAACGCTTGCACAACACGCCCATATCGTGCTCAGCAGCGCTGTCGACAAAGAAGCGTGTCCCCTGAATTTGACGCCGACGGCCAGCACCACAGCGCAATTGGCTATGGGTGACGCATTGGCTGTAGCAGTTATGGATGCAAGAGGCTTCAGCCCAACAGACTTTGCGCGCTCGCATCCGGGGGGTAGCTTGGGTCGGCGACTGCTAACCCACGTCTCGGATGTGATGCGATCAGCAGACGCTGCGCCCAGTGTGACGCCGCTTACCAGCTTTTCGGATTTGATGCGCGAGATGAGCCAAAAAGGTCTGGGAACCTCAGCCATCGTGGACGAGACGGGCTTGCTTTTAGGCGTTTTCACTGATGGCGACTTGCGCCGCTTGATTGAAAAAGGCGTTGACGCACGTTCTTTATTGGCAAAAGATGTAATGAACCCCCATCCCGTCACCATACACGCCCATGCTTTGGCTGCCCAAGCCGCCCAACTCATGGAAGAAAAGCGCATCACCAGTCTTTTGGTTGTCGATCAGCAACAACGTTTGTGTGGCGCACTCAACAGCAATGACTTGATGCGGGCCAAGGTGATTTGATGTCGCTGCTGACGTTTTTAACACAAGAAACTCTCCTCAAAGCGCGCGCAGTCAAGTTGCTGATATTGGACGTTGATGGCGTTTTGACAGACGGCGGCTTGACTTACAGCGAACAAGGAGAACAAACCAAACGCTTCAATACATTAGATGGCCATGGTTTGAAGCTGCTTGAGGCTATGGGCATTCAAGTGGCTATTGTTTCGGGTCGTGACAGCGCTGCTTTGCGTCAACGCTTGTCAGATTTAGGCGTCGTTCACGTGTTTGCTGGCGTGCATAACAAGAAAGAGGCGGCGGACATTTTGTTGAAAACTCTTGGGCTTGATTGGACGCAAGTAGCTGCCATGGGGGATGATTGGCCAGATTTAGCCATGTTGCTGCCTGCCGCTTTTTCTTGTGCGCCGCCCCAAGCGCATGCCGAGGTTTTGTCTCGCGTTGACTGGGTCACCAGCAAAGCTGCAGGCCATGGTGCGGTTCGTGAGTTGTGCGACTTGTTGTTGCAAGCTGGTGGGGCCTATGAAGAAGCCTTGAAAGAGGCGTTATTGTGAACAGTTTGCCTCGACTGCCTACGCCACCTCCAGTAAACGAGTGGCGAAAGCGATGGGAGCAAATCGGGACACTGATGCCCATGGTGTTGCTGGCGGCTTTGCTCTGGGGCAGTGTTTGGTTGCTGCGCAATGCACCTCAGGCTTTGCTGGACACGCCCCTTACCAAACCATCCCATGAACCCGATTACTTTGCACACGAATTCACTTTGAAGACCTATTCTTTGCAAGGAGAGTTGAAGTCTTTTTTGCAAGGTCGCGCTTCCGAGCATTACCCCGATACCTTGACCAACTACATTGAGCTGCCCATGGTTCATTCGGTGTCGCTTTCAGGGCGGGTCACCACCGCTGTTGCAAAGCAATCCTTGTCTAATGAAGATGGTTCTGAAATACAACTCATGGGTAAAGCCGTGGTCCACAAGCAGGGCGTGCTAAACCAAGACCCCGACATAACACTGCGCAGCGAATTCATTCATTTATTTGCCAATACTGACAAGGTGGTCACTTATGCACCCGTCAAAATTGAGCGTGGCGAAAACCGCTTCGAGGGTCAAAACCTTCAAGCAGATAACCTCAATCAGCATTTTGTCTTGCGGGGACAAGTTAAAGCTTTATTGGTTCCCGCCAAACGCCCATAAAAAAAGGACTTGATAAATCAAGTCCTTTTGCTTTGAAGGATAGCTAAAAAGCTGCGATCAATAATCGTTGCGACCGGATGAACCGTTGTTTTGACGTGCACCACCGCCGCCATAAGGACTGCGGAAATTGCCGTCATTACCGCCAGCGCCTGCGCCTTCACGACGACCACCGCCACCGTAACCGCCGCCACCACCTTCACGACGACCGCCGCCACCACCACCGTAGCCGCCACCGCCACCTTCGCGGCCACCACCACCATAACCGCCGCCACCGCCGCCTTCACGGCCACCACCACCGTAGCCGCCACCACCACCACCACCGTAGCCGCCACCACCACCACCACCGTAGCCGCCACCGCCGCTACGGGGAGCGCGAGGCTCCATGGGCCGGGCTTCGTTGACCACCAGGCTTCGACCGCCTAGGGGTGCGCCATTCATGCCAGTGATGGCTGCTTGAGCTTCCGCATCGTTGGCCATTTCAACAAAACCAAAGCCTTTGGAGCGACCTGTGTCACGCTCCATCATGACCTTGGCGCTGGTGACAGTGCCAAATTGACCAAAAGATTGTTCCAAGTCGCCATCGCGCACGGAATATGGCAGATTGCCGACGTACAGTTTGTTACCCATTCAGGGACTCCATAAAAACAAATAAAAAAGCGAAGTAGTCCCGAATGCATCTGTCCACAAAAGTCTAGAAGCGAAACTAAGCCATCACCCACAAGCTGCACATGCGCCCACACGCATTACACAGTCCAAACCATTATGAAACAGATTTTGTGAAGAAAAACAAGTGTTTATCCTGAACATGAGAGATAAAGGTACAAAAAACCACAAAAACTACCAACTCACCTCGCGCTCGGGGCTGGCGTTGATCTTGTGAATCGTCAAATCAGCGCCTTCAAACTCCTCTTCTTGGCTTAACCGCAGACCCACGGTAATTTTCAGTAAACCGTAAAGCAAGGTGGAAGTTACTAGAGCCCAAGCAATAGCAACCAGGGTTCCAAGCAATTGGGCCCAAATATTGACACCGCCTAGGCCGCCTAAAGCAGGCAAACCAAAAACGCCTGCAGCAATTCCGCCCCAAGTTCCACACAGACCATGCAGCGGCCAAACGCCCAAAACATCATCGATCTTCCAGCGGTTTTGGGTCAATGTGAACATCACCACAAATAAAGCGCCTGCAATTGAGCCAACCAGCAGCGCTCCAAAAGGGTGCATTACATCCGAGCCAGCGCAAACAGCAACCAAGCCGGCAAGTGGCCCGTTGTAAAGAAAGCCCGGGTCGTTTTTACCCACCCAAAGTGCGGCCAACGTTCCACCCACCATGGCCATCAGGCTGTTAACCGCAACCAATCCTGAAATTTTGTCAATGGTTTGTGCACTCATGACATTGAACCCAAACCAACCCACGCACAAAATCCAAGCGCCAAGAGACAGAAAAGGAATACTTGAAGGCGGATGGGCTGAAATAGCACCATCTTTTTTATATCGATTGCTGCGAGCACCAAGCAAAATAACCGCAGGCAATGCAATCCAGCCTCCCAAGGCATGAACCACCACGGAGCCTGCGAAATCATGGAACTCATCGCCGGTCAAAGCTTTGAGCCAAGCTTGAAACCCAAAATGCTGATTCCAGACCAACCCCTCGTAAAAAGGGTAAATAAAACCCACGATAACCGCAGTAGCCAACAATTGAGGGTAAAAACGCGCACGTTCAGCGATTCCGCCAGACACAATTGCCGGTATTGCCGCTGCAAAAGTGAGCAAAAAGAAGAATTTCACTAACTCATAGCCGCTTTGCGCAGACAAAACTTCTGCACTCACAAAAAATGTGGTGCCATAAGCCACGCTGTAGCCGACCACAAAATAGGCCACGGTAGAAATACTGAAATCCACCAAAATTTTGACCAATGCATTGACCTGGTTTTTCTTGCGAACTGTACCCAGTTCCAGAAAAGCAAAACCAGCATGCATGGCGAGGACCATGATGGCACCAAGCAATATAAATAAAGCATCTATGCCCTGTTTGGGTGCGTCCATGAGATCTCCGAATGATTTATGTTCAAAATTGGTGCAAAAAGAGAGTAAAAATCAAAATTGCACCAAAACAAAGCAATAACCGCACCATTTGTATAAAAAGAAACCAAAGCAAGCTTGGTTATACTTTTATGGCGCCGATTTGCCACAGCTTGCGGGCGCGTTAACAAGTTCAGCTAAAGACGTCAGCCCTTCAGGTGCCGTTTTTAACGATGTTGGGTTTTTGATGTCAATGATTGTTACTCCTCAGTCCTTAAGTTTTGATCAGCCTTTGCATTTGCAAGGCGGCGGTGTGTTGACGCATTACAAGTTGAGTTTCGAAACTTATGGCGAACTCAATGAAGACCACAATAACGCGGTATTGATTTGCCATGCTTTGAACGCATCCCACCATGTGGCGGGAAGTTATTTGGGCGAGGACAAAAGCCAAGGCTGGTGGGACAACATGGTGGGGCCTGGAAAAGCGGTCGACACCAATCGTTTTTTTGTGATTGGCGTGAACAATTTAGGCTCATGCTTTGGGTCTACGGGCCCCATGCATACCAACCCTGAAACAGGACGTGTGTACGGTGCCGATTTTCCCGTCGTGACCGTAGAAGATTGGGTAAAGTCTCAAGCACGATTGCTCGACAGATTGGGCATAGATCAGTTGGCTGCCGTGATGGGCGGCAGCTTAGGCGGCATGCAGGCGCTGAGTTGGAGTTTGCAGTTTCCCGACCGTGTCAGACATGCCGTGGTCATCGCCAGCTCGCCTAACTTGAACGCTGAAAACATCGCTTTCAACGAAGTGGCGCGCCGCGCCATCGCCACCGATCCCGACTTTCATGGCGGACATTTTTATGCGCATGGGGTCATTCCAAAGCGGGGTTTGCGCATTGCGCGCATGTTAGGCCACATCACTTATTTGAGTGATGATGTGATGAACACCAAATTTGGCCGTCTATTGCAAGAAGGTGAACTCTTTAAATACAGCACGCAGGAAGTCGAGTTTCAAATAGAAAGTTATTTGCGCTACCAAGGCGACAAATTCAGCGAATACTTTGACGCCAACACCTATTTACTCATCACCAGGGCTTTGGATTATTTCGACCCTGCAGCGGCATACCAAGGCAATTTGCAGCAAGCGCTGGCAAAAGCCACGGCGAAGTTTTTGTTGGTCAGTTTCACCACCGATTGGCGTTTTACGCCCGCACGCAGCCGAGAAATGGTGCAAGCTTTGGTCGCCAATCAACGCCAGGTGAGCTATGCAGAAATTGATGCGCCGCATGGGCATGATGCTTTTTTATTGGACGACCCACGCTACTTGTCGTTGGTCAAAGCCTATTTTGAACGCATCAGTCTTGAGGAGGCTGTATGAACCCCATATTGCGAGATGCGGTGATGAACATGGTGCCCTATGGAAGCCGGGTACTGGACTTAGGTTGCGGCGACGGCGCCATGTTGGCCCATTTGCAGCAACAACATGGTTGCAACGGTTATGGCGTGGAAATAGATGACGCCAACGTGCTGGCTTGCGTCAAACGCGGGGTAGAGGTCATACAGCTCAATTTGGACCAAGGCTTGGCCATGTTTGGCGACCAAAGCTTTGATGTGGTTTTGCAAATTGATACTTTGCAGCATTTGCGCAATGCAGAAACCATGTTGAATGAAACCGTCAGGGTGGGCCGCATGGGCATTGTCACTTTCCCCAACTTTGCCCACTGGCCCAACCGATTAAGCGTCATGCGCGGCTACATGCCAGTGACCCGAAAACTGCCGTTCCAGTGGTACGACACACCCAATATTCGCGTGGGGACCTTTACAGACTTTTTCACTTTAGCCCAAAAAAACCATCTTCATATTCAAGATGCCTTTGGATTGCAAGAAGACCGCGTGGTACGTTGGTGGCCCAATGCAAGAGCAGCAACTGCTGTGTTCCAATTGTCAGCTTTGACTCACTGAGCTTTCATGTCCTCTATCGCTTTTCACGCGGCCCAAAAGCCCCAAACCACCCTGCTTGAGCACGGTGAGCGAAGTTTGGCTTTTTACCAATGGCCACAATCGCCTGAAACGCAACAGGCTGCGGTACTGCTGTTGCACGGCTTGGGCGAGCACATGGGGCGCTATGGCCATATTGCCAGCGCTTTGCAATCTGCGGGGTACATGGTTTTTGGCTACGACCACCATGGACACGGTTTGTCCAGCGGCTTGCGTGGGGACTTACTCAATTCAAATCAGTTGGTTGTCGATGTGGCGTTTGTTGTCGAACATGTGCGCAGCCTAACTGCTGCACCCTTGGTCTTATTGGGCCACAGCATGGGTGGCCTGGTTGCCGCTCGCGCAGTCGCACAGGGGCAGCCGCACATCGACGCTTTGGTGATGAGCTCACCGGCCTTGGGTGCACATACCAATCTGATACAAAAATTATTGTTGGCAACTTTGCCGCACTTCTCCCCCCATCTGCGGGTGGACAACGGCCTGAAAACCGCTTGGCTGGCGCGCGACGCGCAGGTGGTGCGTGCCTATCAACTCGACCCCTTGGTTCACAGAAAAATATCGGCAGCCTTGGCGTCTTGGGTGATCACTGAAGGTGCCAAAACGGTTCAAGAAGCAAGTGCTTGGAACATGCCAACCTTGTTGCTGTATGCCGGTCAAGATCAGTTGGTATTGCCCCAAGCCAGTGCCGCATTTGCGCAAGCAGCGCCTGACGATGTGGTGCAGGCGCATTGCTTTAATGTGATGTACCACGAAATTTTCAATGACCCCGAAAAAGCCATGGTGATTGCCAAGCTGCAATCTTGGCTTGACAGCCGATACAAAGCTTAAAGCCAGCCAGCCAGCACGGCCAGCGGCGCGGTTTCAGCCCGCAAAACTCGAGCGCCAAGGCTTACGGGCATAAAGCCAAGTTCAATCGATTGAGATTCCTCTTCGCGACTCAAGCCTCCCTCAGGGCCGCTGAGTAAAACCACGTTGGGTTTTTCAAAGAGGTTCAAGCGCGGCAAGGCAACAGCTTGGGCGCCCAAAGAAAGCACCCATTGATGTTGAGGCTTGGTTGCAGGAAAACCACTTACCCATTCGTTCCAGCTTTGTGGGGTATCAATATGGGGAACGGTATTGCGCCCGGATTGTGCACAGGCTGATTGCGCAATACCCGCCCAGTGCAGTTGGCGTTTGTGGGCACGCTCGGGGTTCAAGCGCAGCACACCGTGGGCTGTCATCAATGGGGTGATACGCGACACCCCCAGTTCAGTGGCTTTTTCTACCAACCAATCCATGCGCTCGTTGGCTGGCATGCCAATCACCAGTTGGCTGACGACGGGGCTTTCGCGCTCCATGGCTTCGTGCGTATCAATGCGTACCTGCACACTGTTGCGCGTCATCTCCAAAATAAAAGCGCCGTATTCGCCGCCCAGGCCATCAAAAAGGGTGACTGAAGAGCCCGGTTGCAAACGCAACACCTGAATATGGCGTGTGGTCTCTGAGGGTAAATCCAAACTCAAACCGAGTTGCAGGGGGGCAGGGCAGAAGAAACGTGGCACCAAAACCCTTAAACGCGACCGTAGGCGAAGCCACTGACAGCGGTGTGATCTTCAATGCTGTCGATCAAACGCAACAGCGGTTTGAGTTCACGGTAACGCCCGCAGGTGGCGCGTATGTAAGCCATGAAACGTGGCGTGTCGGCCAAGTATTTGGGTTTACCGTCGCGTATGCTGAGGCGGGCAAAAATACCAGCCACCTTCAAATGACGTTGCAAGCCCATCCATTCCACCGCACTGTAAAAAGCGCCAAAGTCGCTGTGCCAGCCGTCATGGTCGAGCAAGCCCAAAGCGCGCGCTCTTTCCCAATAGCGAACCGTCACATCGATACAAAAATCTTCCTCCCAGCTGACGAAGGCGTCGCGCATCAGGCTGGCAATGTCATAGGTGATGGGCCCATAGACCGCATCTTGAAAATCGAGCACACCTAAGCGGGGCTCCTTGGCGTCCCAAGGCACCATCAGGTTGCGCGGCATGAAGTCACGGTGAACATACACCATGGGGGCAGACAGATTGCGATCTACCAGCGCAGCAAAACTTTGTTGAAGAACGTGCTGTTGCGTGTTGTCCAATGTCTTGCCGCGGTAATTGCCCACATACCAGTCGGGAAACAATTGCAACTCGCGATGAAGCAAGGCGGCGTCATAAAGGGGCAGAACGCCAGGGCGGGAAGCTTGCTGCCACGCCAGCAAGGCATCCAAGGCTTGGTTGAAAAAACCTAAATTCTGGTCTGCATGTTCCGTATCGAGCACCTGCATCATGGTGTGCTGGCCCAGATCATCCAGCAACATAAAACCCAAGTCTTGGTCCCAAGCCAAAACCTTGGGGACCAATAAACCAGCGGCTTGCATCAGGCCCGCAATCTCCACAAAAGGAAGGCTGTTTTCTTTGTCGGGCGGGGCGTCCATGATGATCAAGCAGGCCCCCGCTGCATCCACGCGGAAGTAACGCCTGAAACTCGCGTCAGCACTGGCCGCACGCACGCTGTTGGGTGACAAACCATGCGCCAAGCTCACAGATTCAAGCCACATGGCGAAAGCTTGGGCGCGTGCGGCGTCTTGCCAGCCCAACTGTTCAATGGCAATAGAGATGGGCTCTGGGGGGGGAGAGTCGTGTGCAGATGGGCTCATGGATAATCCAAATTCTACAAACAGCGCTTTCGGGCGGCCCAGTCTTCTCTCATGCGCAAGATTTTCATGTTGTCAGTGCTCAGCGGCGTGTTGCCATGCGCGGGATTATTGTGTTCTTCAGTTTGGGCGCAAGAAGGATTGCCTGCGCTCAAGCTTAAACCCAGCGCGGGGCTTGTCGAGCGTTGGACGCCGCAGGTGCGCTCACAGTTGCCCACTTTTATGCAAAGTGATTTTGTAACCGGCCGTACCGACCTTGACACGAATATGCAGGGCAACAGCATTTTGCGCAAAGCCGATACCTTGATTCGCGCCGAAAGCATTGATTACTACCAGCCCGATGACCGTGCACGCGCCTCAGGCAATGTCTACCTGAACCGGGGTGGCAACCGTTACCAAGGAAGCTTGCTCGATTTACAGGTCGATGCTTTCAGCGGTTTTTTCCTCAACCCCAGCTACCAATTTTTACGCTCCGAAGGCCACGGCAGTGCCCAGCGCTTTGACTTTATTGATGAAAAGCATTCGGTGGCAAAAAAAGCCACCTACACCACCTGTACCCGCAAACCCGGCCCCTCATGGTTACCGGACTGGATGGTGGAGGCAGAAAAAATCAACTTTGACAACGATTTGAACGAAGGCACAGCACAGGACGGGGTTTTGCGCTTCATGAATGTGCCCTTGTTGCCCATACCGTCTTTCAGTTTTCCTTTGACCGCGCAGCGCAAGTCGGGTTTTTTACCGCCGGTTTTTGCTGTTGACAACAAAGGGGGTGTTGAGGCGAGCATCCCGTATTACGTCAATCTCGCGCCCAACCGCGACTTGACCATAAACACCACCACCATGGCCAAACGCGGCACACGATTTGACAGTGAGTTTCGTTATCTGGAAAGAAAAATACCTAATCCACCCTACGAAGGTGTGGCCAAACTCAATGTCATGCCTTACGACTCGTTGCGCGGAAATTACCGTTGGGGTTACAGCCATCAACATATGGGGTGGCCGGACGCCAGTCAACCCATTGGTTTTGGCTTCAATCTGAACCGGGTAAGCGACAGCAATTATTGGAAAGACTTCTCCACCGTGTCGGGCGGGCCGTTGACGCAACGTTTGTTGCCGTCTTCTGCCAATCTGGCTTGGGCTCGCGGCACCTTCACCACCAACACCAGCGTGACCCAGTACCAAACCTTGCAAGATGTGACCTCACCGATTGCGCCACCGTTCAATCGCTTGCCGCAAGTCAACGCCAACTATTTGCGAGCCGATGTGGGCGGCTTGGATATGTCGGTGGGCGCAGAAGCCACACGCTTCAGCGCGGACCGACAGTGGTATTGCAGCGTCTATGCAGGCAGCCAATACTGCAATCAGCCGAATGCGCAGCGTTTGGTGCTGCTGACACAGGTGAGTGCGCCGCAATACCTGCCTTATGGCTACATAACCCCTAAGCTGATGCTGCAAACCCGTCAATACCAGTACAACGAGACCTATAACGGTGTTGACGGGAAAAGCGCGGCCACGCAAAGCGCCAGTGTCACGGTACCGACTTTCAGCCTTGACAGCGGGGTGGTGTTTGAGCGGCCCAGTCAATGGTTTGGCACGCCATGGACGCAGACCTTAGAGCCACGTGCTTATTTTGTGAACACACCTTTTCGCTCGCAAAGCGACTTGCCCAACTACGACACCGGCGTGAATGACTTTAACTTTGCCACCATCTATACCGAGAATGCTTACTCTGGCCAAGACCGCATATCTGACAGCCGCACTTTGACAGTGGGCGCCACTTCGCGCTTGATCGATGCTGAAACGGGCGCAGAAGGCGCAAGGTTTTCATTGGCCCAGCGTTTTCGTTTCAAAGACCAAAAGGTGGTGCTGACACCAACCACGGCACCGCTCACGGACAGCTTCAGCGATATCTTGGTTGGTGCAAGTACCTATCTGACGCCGCGCTGGGCTTTGGACAGCATCGCGCAATACAACCCTGAAACGGCAGTCTCGGAACGGTATTCGATGGGCATGCGATACAACCCCAGCAGCTACAGAGTGTTGACGGCGGCATATCGTTATCAACGCTCTATTTCAACCACCATGGATGTGGCTTGGCAGTGGCCCCTCAATGACTTGTGGGGTGACAAGGGGGTAGACAGTGGGCGAGGACGTGGTTTGGGTGAGCAGCGCTGGTACACGGTGGGGCGCGGCAACTACAGCATGCTGGAGAAGCGCTTCATCGAAACGCTCACGGGCTTGGAGTACGACGCGGGTTGTTGGGTAGGCCGCATGGCGATTTCGCGAAGCCAAGTGTCTTTAACCGACAGCCCCAACACGCGCTTGATGTTCCAATTGGAGTTCAACGATTTTTCTCGTGTGGGCATCAACCCTTTGACAACTTTAAAGAACAATATCCCACGCTACCAAAACTTGCGTGAAAACCTGCGTGACTCACCCAGCCGATTTGGCCACTATGAATGATTTGTGTATGAAACCTCTGTTTACTCTCCCGCGTGTTTTGGCTGTGATGGCGTTGTGCTGTAGCGCTGGTTTGTTGGACGCGCAAACCATCAAGCCCGCTCCCGCGGGGGGTGCGGCTCCAGGCTTGAGTGCGCGCAACCCGCCGCAGGCATTGGCCGCCACAGAAGCTTCCCGTGCCTCAGACTTTATTGTGGCCGTGGTGGACAACGAACCCATCACCAACCAAGAGGTCAATCGCTTGGCAGCCATGGCAGACCCGGCAGCTGCAAAGTTGGGGCGCAGCAATTTATTGCTCGAAGCCATGGAAACCCTGATTGATGAAGCTGCACAAATAGGCGTTGCCAAGCAATACGGGATTCAAATCAGCGCTGATGAGTTGGCACAAGCGGTCGAAAAAACCGCGCAACGCAATCAAATGAGCATTGAACAATTGCAACAGCGCTTGCAAGAGCAAAACTTGTCTTGGGAGCAATACCGCAGCCAAATGCGTCGGCAAATGCAGTTGCAACGGGTTCGCGAGAAAGAGGTCAATGCGCGCATCAAGATTCAAGATTTTGAAGTGGATGATTTTTTGCAAGCTCGCAACGCGACAACAAACCCCAATGCGGACATCAATATTGCCCATATATTGTTTGAGTTGCCAGAAAACCCCACCGGCGATCAAGTCGCCAGACAAATGACCAAAGCGGATGAGGTCATTCGAAAACTCAAAGCGGGCGGTGATTTTTTAAAATTGGCCGCGCAGTTCTCCAGCGCCGCCGACAGAAGCAATGGCGGCGTTTTGGGCCTACGTCCACCCAGCCGCTACCCCGCTCTGTTTGTTGACGCATTAAAAGACACGGCGGTGGGGCAATGGGTGGGGCCGGTACGCTCGGCTGCAGGTTTTCATTTGTTGAAACTGATCGATAAACGCAGCGCCGATGCGCTGCCGCCGACAGTCACGCAAACCCATGCACGGCATATTTTGTTGCGCCCAGGGGGCAAACTCAGCCAAGACGCTGCGCGTGGGCAATTGGCGACCTATAAACGGCAAGTTGAAGTTGGCTTGGCAGAGTTTGAAGCACTTGCCAAGGAGCATTCACAAGACGGCAGCGCCAACCAAGGCGGCGACTTGGGCTGGGCCAACCCGGGCATGATGGTGCCGGAGTTCGAAGAGGCCATGAACAAGTTGGCACCTGGCCAAGTGGGCGATCCGCTGGTCTCGCGCTTTGGTGTGCACTTGATACAAGTATTGGAGCGGCGAGAGGCGCCACTCAGCTTGCGCGAGCAGCAAGACATGGCGCGGGGTATTTTGCGTGAGAAAAAATTCGAGGAAGCCTATGTCAATTGGCAGCGCGAGGTGCGCGGGCGCGCCTATGTGGAATACCGCGAATCTCCCCAATAAGTGCGACATCTTCCCCGCAAGCGCTTTGGCCAGCACTTCCTGACCGACCAGGGCGTTATCGCCGACATTGTTGATGCCATAGACCCCCATCCTGGCGAAGCGATGTTGGAGATTGGCCCTGGCTTGGCCGCCATGACCCAGCCCTTGGTCGAACGCGTGGGGCATTTGCAGGTCATTGAGTTGGACCGCGATTTGGCGCTGCGCTTGCGCCAACATGCGCAACTTACCGTGCACGAGGCCGATGTGCTGAAAGTCGATATCACCGCGCTGGCTGAGAGCTTGCAGACGAAAAATTTGCGTGTAGTGGGCAACCTGCCCTACAACATATCCACCCCAATTTTGTTTCATTTGCTAGACCATGTGTCGGTCATTCAAGACCAGCACTTCATGTTGCAAAAAGAAGTGGTCGAGCGCATGGTGGCCAAGCCCTCGACTGCGGCCTACGGACGCTTGAGCGTGATGCTGCAGTGGCGCTATGCCATGGAGATGGTGGTTGAAGTGGGTCCCATGGCGTTTGACCCGCCCCCCAGAGTCGACAGTGCGGTGGTTCGTATGTTGCCTCACCTTCACCCCGCGCAAGTGCCTTTGCCGTTGCTGAGCGAGTTGGTGCAAGTGGCCTTCAGTCAGCGCCGTAAATTGCTGCGCCACACCTTGGGCCGCTGGCTGCAAGAGCGCGGTGTGGGTGCAGATTTTGATGTGCAGCGCCGCGCTGAAGAGGTGTCGGTGGCCGAGTATGTGCTGCTGGCGCAGCGCTTAAGCGCCAGCAGGCCTGTGCTTTAAGCCTCTAAGCGCTGGGCAATCGCTCGCTGGGTGGCGGGTAATTCCGGCGGCAGATGATGTGCCAGTTGTTCAAACAGCTCTTCATGCAGCTTTAACTCTTGCACCCAAGCAGCTTTGTCCACGTGGGTGACCGTGTGGAACTGTTCAGGGGTGAAATCCAGCCCCGCCCAGTTCAGCTCGCTAAATTGGGGGCTGACACCAAACACGTTTTCGCTGCCAGTTGCTTTGTTTTCGATGCGGTCAATCATCCACTTCAGCACACGCATGTTCTCGCCGTAGCCTGGCCACACAAAGCGGCCTTCTTCGTCTTTGCGAAACCAGTTAACGCAAAAAATGGCGGGCAGTTTGGCGCCGTTGCTTTGCAGCTTTTGACCCAGTTGCAGCCAATGTTGAAAGTAGTCGCTCATGTGGTAACCCATGAAAGGCAACATGGCAAACGGGTCGCGGCGCACCACGCCTTGTTGGCCGGCGGCCGCGGCGGTGGTCTCCGAGCCCATGGTGGCGGCCATGTAAACGCCCTCCACCCAGTTGCGCGCTTGGGTCACCAAAGGCACGGTGGTTGAGCGGCGACCGCCAAAAATAAAAGCGTCAATCGCCACGCCTTCAGGGTCGTCCCAGGCGCTGTCAAGCGCAGGGTTGTTGGTGGCTGCCACAGTGAAGCGAGCGTTAGGGTGGGCGGCTTTGGCGCCGGTTTCTTTGGCGATGGCTGGTGTCCAGTCTTTGCCTTGCCAATCGATGCAGTGTGCTGGTGCCTCGCCCATGCCTTCCCACCACACATCGCCGTCGTCGGTCAGCGCCACATTGGTGAAGATCACGTCGCGGTCCAAGCTGGCCATGCAGTTGGGGTTGGTCAAGGTGTTGGTGCCCGGGGCCACGCCAAAGTAGCCGGCTTCGGGGTTGATGGCGCGAAGCCGGCCGTCAGCGCTGGGCTTGATCCAAGCGATATCGTCGCCAATCGTGGTGACCTTCCAGCCGGGCATGCCTGCCGGTGGGATCAGCATGGCGAAATTGGTTTTGCCGCAGGCGCTGGGGAAAGCCGCGGCGACATGGAATTTTTTGCCTTCGGGGTTGGTCACACCCAAGATCAGCATGTGTTCGGCAAGCCAGCCTGGGCTACCGGAGGGCCCTTCAGCAGCCGCTTTTCCCATGTTCGAGGCGATGCGCAGCGCGAAACATTTTTTGCCCAACAAGGCGTTGCCACCGTAGCCAGAGCCATAAGACCAAATTTCACGGGTTTCGGGGTAGTGCACGATGTATTTGGTGGTGTTGCAGGGCCAGCGCACATCTTTGTCGCCAGCTTGCAAGGGTGCGCCTACGGTATGCACGCAAGGAACGAAGTCGCCGTCGGTGCCCAGCACCTCATACACCGCTTGGCCCATGCGCGTCATGATCTTCATATTGACCGCCACATAAGCGCTGTCGGAGAGTTCGATGCCAATATGCGCAATCGGGCTGCCCAAGGGGCCCATGGAAAAAGGCACCACATACATGGTGCGACCAGCCATGCAGCCGTCAAACAGGGGCTGCAAGGTTTGGCGCATCTCGGTGGGTGCCATCCAGTTGTTGGTGGGGCCGGCGTTTTCTTTGTGTTCAGAGCAAATATAGGTGCGGTCTTCAACACGTGCCACGTCCGAGGGGTCTGAGCAGGCCAAAAACGAGTTGGGGCGTTTGATGGGGTTGAGTTGTTTGAAGGTGCCGGCGTCAACCAGACCTTGGCAGAGTTGTTGGTACTCGGCCTCACTGCCATCGCACCAGTGAACGGCCTTGGGCTTGCACAAAGCCACCATCTCGGCGACCCATGCGACGAGCTTGGGGTTTTTCACAAAAGACGGGGGTGTCAACCCTATTCCCTGAGGGGCGGGTGCGTTCATGGGTAGCTCCTAGCTTCAATTGATTAAGGTCAATTCCCTGTCCCAAGGTATTTCAAGGAACTCACCTCAAGCCAATAAAAAAAGCGCCAAATAACAGGCGCCTAGGGGTTCACGAGGGCGCTGCGCGGCTTAAGCCATGAAGACCGCGATAAAGGCCAATAAGAAAATCAAAATACCTGCACCAATAGGCAACACAAAAGGCATCAAGGGCACGATAGATTCAACAACGTCTTGCTCTTGGCCATCATGGTTGTGTGCATCGGACATATCTTTTACTCCTAAAATGGGAGATGGATTCTAACCACGCCAAGCTTTTAGAATCCTGACCATGCGTCACCTCCATTACACCCGCGCCCAAGCCCTGCCCGCCATCCTTGCCAAGCGCATTGCCATCATGGACGGCGCCATGGGCACCATGATTCAGCGCTTCAAACTCTCTGAAGCCCAATACCGTGGCCAAGGCTACAGCGGCGAGGGCGGCCAAGGCGATCGCTTCACCGATTTTCACCGCGACGTCAAGGGCAACAATGAATTACTCAGCCTGACCCGCCCCGATGTCATACGTGATATCCATGAGGGTTATTTGGCCGCTGGCGCTGACTTGATAGAGACCAACACTTTTGGCGCGACCAGCATCGCCCAAGCCGATTACGACATGGCCGATTTGGCGGTGGAGATGAATCTGGCCTCAGCGCGTATTGCCCGCGCCGCATGCGACAAGTTATCCACCCCCGACAAACCCCGCTTTGTGTTGGGCGCCCTAGGGCCCACGCCCAAAACCGCCAGCATCAGCCCCGATGTGAACGACCCCGGCGCACGCAATGTTAATTTTGAAGAACTGCGATTGGCCTATTACCAGCAAGTGCAGGCTTTGGTGGAAGGCGGCGTGGATGTGCTTTTGGTGGAAACCATTTTCGACACCTTGAACGCCAAGGCGGCCTTGTTTGCCATCGACGAATACTTTGACGCCAGCGGGGAACGCCTGCCGCTGATCATCAGCGGCACGGTCACCGACGCTTCAGGACGTATTTTGAGCGGCCAAACCGTCACCGCGTTTTGGCACAGCGTAAGACACGCCCAGCCTTTGGCGGTGGGCTTGAACTGCGCATTGGGCGCGGCCCTGATGCGACCTTATATCCAAGAACTGGCCATGGTGGCAGGTGACACCTTCATCAGCTGCTACCCCAATGCCGGTTTGCCCAACCCCATGAGCGACACAGGCTTTGACGAAACGCCCGATGTGACCAGCCGTTTGCTGCACCAGTTCGCCGCCGAGGGCTTGGTCAACATCGTGGGCGGCTGCTGCGGCACCACGCCCGAGCACATCGCAGCGATTGGCGATGCGGTGTCGCCGCTTCAACCGCGTGGGGTAATTGCTTGGAGTGGGTACAAGCAGGCGGCCTGAAGCGGTTAAAATCTTCTCATCTCAAGGAGCGTTGCAGCTTCGCACGAAGCCAGGCTTGAGGTGATTCTCCGCAACGACGCTCGCCTGTTTCGTATCTTTCAGGTGAGCCCATGACGACCCCACATACCGCTGTCCCGCCCATGAAGCTTTCTGGCTTGGAGCCTGTTTCCATGGGCTTTAGCCAATCGGCAGGGGATAAAACCGAAGGTCTGACGCCCAGCGCCACGTTTGTCAACATCGGTGAGCGCACCAACGTCACTGGCTCCAAAGCCTTTGCCCGCATGATTTTGAACGGCGAATACGAGCAGGCCTTGGCGGTTGCTAGGCAGCAGGTGGAAAACGGCGCGCAAATCATCGACATCAATATGGACGAGGCCATGCTGGACAGCCTGGCCGCCATGGTGCGGTTTTTAAACCTGATTGCCTCCGAGCCCGACATTGCCCGCGTGCCCATCATGATCGACAGCAGCAAGTGGAGCGTGATTGAAGCGGGTTTGCGCTGCATTCAAGGCAAGGGCATTGTCAACTCCATCAGCATGAAAGAGGGCTTGGACGAGTTCAAACGCCAAGCCAAGCTGATACGCCGCTATGGCGCGGCAACAGTGGTGATGGCTTTTGATGAAAAAGGCCAAGCCGACACCTACCAACGCAAGATCGAGATTTGCGAACGCGCTTACCGCGTATTGGTCGACGAGGTGGGCTTCCCGCCCGAAGACATTATTTTTGACCCCAACATTTTTGCGATTGCCACCGGCATTGAAGAGCACGACAACTACGCTGTCGACTTCATCAACGCCACACGCTGGATCAAAGAAAACCTGCCCGGCGCCAAGGTGAGCGGCGGCGTGTCGAATGTGTCATTCAGTTTCCGTGGCAACGACCCCGTGCGCGAAGCCATACACACGGTGTTTTTGTACCACGCGATTCAAGCTGGCATGGACATGGGCATTGTGAATGCCGGCATGGTCGGGGTGTACGACGACCTTGAGCCCGTGCTGCGCGAACGCGTGGAAGACGTGGTGCTGAACCGCGTGCCGAAGTACAAAGCCGGTGAAGAACACTTAACGCCAGGCGAGCGCTTGATTGAAGTGGCCGAAAGCGCCAAAGGTGCGGCCAAGGACGACAGCGCCAAACTGGCCTGGCGTGGCACGCCCGATGCGCCAGTGAGCGTGTCGCACAAACTCAGCCATGCGCTGGTGCATGGCATCACCGACTTCATCAACGAAGACACCGAAGCGGCTTACCAAGAGGTGTTGGCTAAAAACGGCAGACCCTTGCATGTGATTGAAGGCCCGCTGATGGACGGCATGAACGTAGTCGGCGATTTGTTTGGCCAAGGCAAAATGTTTTTGCCGCAGGTGGTGAAAAGTGCACGGGTGATGAAGCAGGCCGTGGCCCACCTCATCCCCTACATCGAAGAAGAAAAACGCCAGCAAGAAGCCGCAGGCGAGGATGTGAAAACCAAGGGCAAGATTGTTATCGCGACAGTCAAAGGCGATGTGCATGACATTGGCAAAAACATTGTCACCGTCGTCCTTCAGTGCAACAACTTTGATGTGGTTAATATGGGCGTGATGGTGCCCTGCCACGAGATTTTGGCGCGTGCCAAGGTCGAGGGCGCGGACATCATTGGCTTATCGGGCCTCATCACGCCAAGCTTGGAAGAGATGCAGTATGTGGCGGCCGAGATGCAAAAAGACGACTACTTCCGCATGCGCAAAATCCCGCTGCTCATTGGTGGCGCCACTTGCAGTCGTGTGCACACGGCCGTGAAAATCGCGCCGCATTACGAAGGACCGGTGGTCTATGTGCCCGACGCCTCACGCAGCGTGGGCGTGGCGCAAGGCTTGCTGAGTGACCAAGCCGCGCAGTACATCGATGAGCTGAATACCGATTACGCCAAAGTGCGCGAGCTGCATGCCAACAAAAAACAAACCCCTTTACTGCCGCTAGCCAAAGCGCGTGCGAATGCCGCGCACATCGATTGGCAAACATTTCAACCCACCGCACCCAAATTCATTGGCAAGCGGGTGTTCAAAAACTTTGACCTCGCCGAACTCGAGCCTTTCATCGACTGGGGTCCCTTTTTCCAAACTTGGGACTTGGCCGGCCCCTTTCCCGCCATCTTGAAAGACGAGGTGGTGGGTACGGAAGCGCAGCGTGTGTTCAGCGACGGCAAACGCATGCTCAAGCGATTGATTGAAGGCCGCTGGTTGCAAGCGCATGCAGTGGTCGGCTTGTACCCCGCCAACAGCGTGGGCGACGACATCGTGCTGTGGACGGATGAAACCCGCACGCAACGCGCCCTCACTTGGCACGGCCTGCGTCAGCAAACCGAAAAGCCGTTGCGCGAAGACGCGCACAACCCCAACCGCTGTTTGTCCGACTTTGTGGCACCTGTAAACAAGGGCGCAGACCATGTGGGTTTGTTTGCCGTCACCGCTGGCTTGGGTGTGGACGCCAAAGAAAAATATTTCATGGACGACCACGACGACTACAGCGCCATCATGCTCAAAGCCTTGGCCGACCGCTTGGCCGAAGCTTTTGCCGAATGCATGCATGCGCGTGTGCGCCGAGACCTGTGGGGCTATGCCGCCTCAGAAACGCTGAGCAATGAAGAACTGATTCAAGAAAAATACCAAGGCATTCGTCCTGCGCCTGGCTACCCCGCTTGCCCCGACCACAGCGTGAAAAAACAAATGTTCGACTTGCTGCAATGCCAAGACATTGGCATGACCCTCACCGAGAGCATGGCCATGACGCCAGCGGCCAGCGTGAGTGGTTTTTATCTGAGCCACCCCGACGCGCAATATTTCAATGTGGGCCGCATTGGTGACGATCAGGTGCAAGACTTGGCGCTTCGCCAAGGCGTGGACGACAAAGCCTTGCTGCGTTTGCTGGCGCCCAATCTGTAAACGCCGCCCACAAAAAAGCCCGCCTAAGCGGGCTTTTTCTTGTTCAAGTGAAAACCTTCAGCGGTGGTAAGCCGTTTCGCCGTGGCTGGAAATATCCAAGCCTTCGCGCTCTTCTTCTTCGCTCACACGCAGTCCGATGACGATGTCAACCAGCTTGTAGGCAATCAAAGACACCACGCCCGACCACACGATGGTGGTGACCACGGCAATGAGCTGAATCCACACTTGGCCTGCAATCGAATAATCAGCCGCAACCGCATTGGTCACATAGTCATAGATGCCTGTGCCGCCCAATGAGGGAGAAGCAAACACACCGGTCAGCAAAGCACCGACGATACCGCCCACACCGTGCACGCCAAACACGTCCAAGGTGTCGTCAGCGCCCAGCATGCGTTTCAAACCATTGACGCCCCACAGACACAGAACACCAGCGACCAAACCAATAACGATGGCTCCCATGGGACCAACAAATCCGCAAGCGGGGGTGATGGCCACCAAACCGGCGACGGCACCTGAGGCCGCACCCAACATAGAGGCTTTGCCTTTGGCAAGGGCTTCACCAGCAATCCAAGCCAAGGTGGCAGCAGCGGTGGCAACCAAGGTGTTGACAAAAGCGAGGGCCGTGACGCCGTTGGCTTCTAAGTTGGAGCCGGCGTTGAAACCAAACCAACCCACCCACAGCAAGGCTGCACCAACCATGGTCAATGTCAGGCTGTGAGGTGCCATGGACTCTTTGCCGTAGCCAATGCGCTTGCCCACCATGAATGCACCCACCAAACCAGCCACAGCGGCATTGATGTGCACCACCGTGCCACCGGCGAAGTCGAGTGCGCCTTTGGCCCACAACCAGCCTGCAGCAGCAGTGACAGCTTCCAAGGTTTTCTCGTCAGTGATGGCGTCAGGGCCGTCCCAGTACCACACCATGTGAGCCACTGGGAGGTAGCTGAAAGTGAACCACAGCGCACAAAAAGCCAACACAGCTGAGAACTTGATGCGCTCGGCAAATGCACCAACGATCAATGCACAGGTAATGGCAGCGAAAGTGGCTTGGAAGGCGGCGAAGGTGAACTCAGGAATGACCACGCCTTTGCTGAAGGTGGCTGCCACCGAGTCAGGCGTGATGCCTTTAAAGAACAGCTTGTCCAACGACCCAAAGAACGGGTTACCAGCGGTGAACGCCACGGTGTAGCCGTACAACACCCACAGCACATAAATGAGCGAGGTGACGACAAACACTTGCATCAGCACGGACAGCATGTTTTTAGAGCGAACCAAGCCGCCGTAAAAAAGTGCCAGGCCGGGGATGGTCATGAGAATAACCAACACGGTGGCGATGGTCATCCAAGCGGTGTCGCCTTTGTTGGGCACCAAGGCGGGTGCGGCGGCGGGTGTAGCGGCTTCAGCCGCAGCCGCAGCAGCAGGTGCGGCGGTCGCAGCAGTTTCAGCAACAGGCTTGGCAGGTGCGTCTTCGGCCAAGCTCACGCCGTGGGCAAAGACCAGACCCAGCCCCAAGGCTAAGGTGGCAATGAATTTTTTCATGATGGTTGTCCTTATCGTTTGCATTAGATGGCGTCTTTGCCGGTCTCGCCGGTGCGGATGCGCACGACTTGCTCAAGAGGCGTGACGAAAATCTTGCCGTCACCGATCTTGCCGGTGCGGGCCGCGGTTTCAATGGCTTCAATGGCGCGGTCAACCAACTCAGCGCCTACAGCGGCCTCAATCTTCACTTTGGGTAAAAAATCGACCACGTATTCCGCACCGCGGTACAGCTCGGTGTGGCCTTTTTGGCGACCAAAACCCTTGACCTCGGTGACGGTGATGCCTTGCACGCCTATGGCCGACAAGGCTTCACGCACCTCGTCGAGCTTGAACGGTTTGATGATGGCCGTAATCAATTTCATGTTTTCTCCTGTTCAGTGGAACTGCGAAATATTCGCAGTGGAACTCGTACTTAGCAGGCTTTGTGCCAAGCACACTTGAAGCTGTTTGTTCAAAGCATAAAGCCCAGAAAGACGAAATCAGCACTTTGTTGGTGCAATTCAACCGGCGCGCACGCACACATATGGGGCGCGCACCAAAACAAGGAGATTTAAATGGGCTTTGCGGCGGTGCACAGTCGCGCAGTTTGGGGGCTTCAAGCCCCGCGTGTCACGGTGGAGGTGCATTTGGCCAATGGCCTACCTAGCTTTGGCTTGGTGGGTTTGGCCGATACCGAGGTGCGTGAAGCCCGCGAGCGGGTGCGCTCGGCCATACTCAACAGCGGCTTGGCGTTTCCCAGCAACCAGCGCATCACCGTCAACTTGGCACCCGCTGACTTGCCCAAGGAGTCGGGTCGTTTCGATTTGCCCATCGCGGTGGGCATCTTGGCCGCCAGCGGGGTGCTGCCGGTCGAGGTCTTGTCGGGCTACGAGTTTGCCGGCGAGTTATCGCTTTCGGGTGCGCTCAGGCCGGTGCGCGGTGCATTGGCCATGGCGCAAGCCGCCCACCAAGAGGGGTTGTCGGCGGCGCTGGTCTTGCCTATGGGCAGCGCCCAAGAGGCGGCCTTGGTGCCAGGCTCGCGGGTCTATTGTTTAAATCAATTGCAAGACTTGGTGCTGGCCTTGGCCCCCGAGGGGGCCGTGCCAAACTCTTGGCAGCCCTTGCAAGTGCAGACCGCGTTGCCGCAGACAAGCCAACAGTCGGCTGTCGACTTGCAAGACATCAAAGGGCAGGCGGGGGTGAAGCGGGCCCTAGAGATTGCTGCGGCCGGCGCCCACAGCTTGTTGTTGGTGGGTCCGCCCGGGGCTGGCAAGTCCATGTTGGCGCAACGCTTAATTGGGTTGTTGCCGCCCCTGCGCTTGGAGCAGGCTTTGCAAACTTCGGCGGTTCAAAGCATTTACGGACACTTGGCCCTCGCGCATTGGGGCCAGCGCCCTTACCGTCATCCGCACCACAGCGCCACCTTGGCGGCTTTGGTGGGCGGCGGCTCGCCGCCGCGCCCCGGGGAAATTTCTTTGGCACACCACGGCGTGCTTTTTTTAGACGAGTTGCCAGAGTTTTCACGTGCAGCGCTGGAGGCTTTGCGCGAACCCCTAGAGTCGGGCAGCATCAGCTTGGCGCGCGCCAGACACCATATTGAATACCCTGCGGCATTTCAGCTGGTGGCGGCCATGAACCCCTGTCCGTGTGGCTATTTAGGCATGCGCCAACCCGCTTGCCGCTGCAGCCCCGAGCAAGTGGGGCGTTATCAGGCGCGCATCAGCGGACCCTTGTGGGACCGCATCGATATGCAAATTGCGGTGCATGCTTTACCGCCCGAGGTGCTGCTGCATGCGCCCGTGGGCGAGAGCACAGCGCAGGTGCGCGCTCGCAGTGTGGCCGCCCATGAGCGGGCTTGGCAGCGCCAAGGCTGTAGCAACCGAGACCTGAGCCAAGCGCAATTGCAAGCCTTGCATTTGTCGCCTTCGGCTGCGCGTTTGCTGGCGCAAACCGCCCAACAACGCGCTTGGTCAGCCAGAGCCACGCACCGTGTGTTGCGTTTGGCGCAAACCATTGCAGACTTAAGCCGGGCCCACGAGATTGAAGAAATGCACATGGCCGAAGCCATGCAATACAGAATATTTTTAGGGCAGACGCCTTAAAAAGGAATATCGTCGTCCATATCGTCAAAGCCCGACTTGGCCGGTGCGGCGGCGCGTGGGGCGCTGGCGGCGGGAGGCGCACTGCGTGCAGGTGCGCGGTTGGCGCCGTCTTCGGAGGGGCCGCCCATGCCTTCGCGTCCACCCAATAACTGCAACTCGGTGGCAATGATGTCAACCGTGTTTTTTTCCACACCGGTGGTTTTGTCGGTGTAAGTACCGTACTTCAGGCGGCCTTCGACATAAATAGGCCGGCCTTTTTTCACGTACTCGCCGGCAATTTCAGCCAAGCGGTCATAAAACGTGATGCGGTGCCACTGCGTGTCTTCAATGGTTTCGCCGCTGTTTTTGTCTTTTCGCTTGGTGCTGGTGGCAATGGAGACATTGGCCACGGCTTGGCCGCTGGGGAGATAACGAACTTCGGGGTCGCGCCCGCAATTGCCCATCAAAATAACTTTATTCACGGATGCCATGGTGTACCTCTAGAGTGCTGTGAAATGAAAGAAACCGATTATGCGGCCCGACGCCGCGCAGGTCAGTGCGCTGTGCTCACGTCTACCGGTGATTTGTGAACAAAGCGCGTGCCCCAAGCCACCAGCAGCCACAGCAGCATCAGCCCGGCACTGGTCATGAAGACGCCGGAAGCGCCCACTGTTTTGAGCAACCAGCCCCCCATAGCGCCACCCGCAAAAATTCCCAGCGACTGCAAGGTGTTGTAAACCCCCAGCGCCGAGCCGCGTGCACCTGTGGGCGCCAACCGCGAGGCCAAACTGGGTTGGCTGGCTTCAAGCACATTGAAGCCGCAGAAAAACAAAAACAACAAAACGCCCAGCAACCACAAAGGCGGGGACGACAAGGCAAGCATGCCCCAAGCGGCCTGTACCAGCAAAACCAACACAATGCAGCCCAAAAACAAAGGCCGCAACAAACCGCGCCGCTCCATGGGAAACAGGGTCATGCCCATCACCACAAACGAGAGCAGCACGGCGGGAAGGTAAACCCAGCCGTGGTCAGCGCTGGCCACGCCGGCTTGGATCAGCAAGGCAGGAATAGCCACCCATGAAGCGAGTTGCACGGCATACAAAGCAAACACGCCAAAGTTCAGGCGAATCAAATCGGGGTGAACCAGCAAGCCCCACAAACTATGGCGCACCCGACCCGCCGCAGGCAAGGGTGGCTCGGGAGGTGTCCAAAACCGAACAATGGTCACGCCACACAGGGCCAATACCAAGGTGAGGCCAAAAATAGCGCTCAATCCGCCCCAAGAGGATAGCAAGGGCCCCAAGACCAAGGACAGCGCAAACATCAAACCAATGCTGGCCCCCACCAAGGCCGTGCCTTTGGTGCGCACCGCGTCGCGGGTTTGGTCGGCCAGCAGTGCGGTGACCGCCGCAGAAATAGCGCCGCCGCCTTGCAGCGCACGCCCTAAAGCCAGACCGGTGACGCTGGTGGCCATGGCACCCACGATGCTGCCCAGCGCCAGCAAAGCCAGCCCTAGGTAAATCACCCGCTTGCGGCCAAAGCGGTCGGCTGCCATGCCAAAAGGAATTTGCAAAACAGCTTGCACCAAGCCGTAGGCACCCATGGCCAAGCCAATCGCTGACAAGTCGTCGCCGCCTTCGTAATGCCGCGCTTCCAGCATGAACACCGGCATGACCATGAACAATCCCAACATGCGCATGGCATAAATACTGGCCAAGGAAAAAGCGGCTCGCCCCTCATCGGGCAGCATGCGGGATTCATCAAGGGAAGGCAGGGTCACAGAAGGCTTGGTCATATCTCAATCCAATGATTGTCTATCATGCACCATGGCCAAAGACAAAACCCATTACAGCTGCACCGAGTGCGGCGGCACCAGCCCCAAATGGCTGGGCAAATGTCCGCAGTGCGAAGCTTGGAATACCTTGGTCGAGGCAGTCTCTGCCGATGCAGGCGCACTGAAAAACCGCTTTACCCCGCGTGCAGGCTTGGCGCCATCCGCAGGTGTCACCGCGCTGTCCGACATCGAAGCGCAAGATGTCGAGCGCACGCCCACCGGCCAAGACGAGCTAGACCGTGTATTGGGCGGCGGCATGGTCGAAGGCGGCGTGGTGTTGATAGGCGGCGACCCGGGCATTGGCAAGTCCACTTTGCTGTTGCAAGCCCTCGATGGTTTGCAGCGCAGCGGTCAAAACACCTTGTACGTCACCGGCGAAGAGTCGGGCGCGCAAGTCGCGCTGCGTGCGCGTCGCTTGGGGCTGGACAACAGCCGCGTGCAGGTTTTGGCCGAAACCCAGCTGGAAAAAATCATTTCCACCTTGCAAACGCAGTCGCCGCACATCGCTGTCATCGACTCCATACAAACCGTTTATTCCGACCAACTCACCAGCGCGCCGGGCTCGGTCGCACAGGTGCGTGAGTGCGCCGCCCACCTCACCCGCTTGGCCAAGTCCACCGGTATCGCCATTGTGTTGGTAGGCCATGTCACCAAAGAAGGGGCCCTGGCCGGCCCGCGTGTGCTCGAGCACATGGTCGACACCGTGCTGTATTTCGAGGGCGACACCCATTCCAGTTTCCGGCTGGTGCGGGCCATCAAAAACCGCTTTGGCGCGGTCAACGAAATTGGCGTGTTTGCCATGACCGAAAAAGGCTTGAAGGGTGTCAGCAACCCCAGCGCCATCTTTTTAAGCCAACACGCCGAGCCCGTGCCGGGCAGTTGTGTCATGGTTACCTTGGAAGGCACGCGGCCCTTATTGGTTGAAATTCAAGCCTTGGTCGACAGCGGTGGCCCCAGCCCGCGCCGCTTGAGTGTGGGCCTAGACCGGGACCGCTTGGCCATGTTGCTGGCGGTATTGCACCGCCACGCCGGCGTGGCTTGCATGGACCAAGATGTGTTTGTCAACGCGGTGGGCGGCGTGCGCATCAGCGAACCCGCCGCCGACTTGGCGGTGCTCTTGGCCATCACTTCTTCGCTGCGCGGCAAGCCCCTGCCCAAAGGGTTTATCGCTTTTGGCGAAGTGGGCTTGGCCGGCGAGGTGCGCCCCGCGCCTCGCGGCCAAGAGCGACTCAAAGAAGCCGCCAAGCTGGGCTTTAGCGTGGCCGTCATCCCCAAGGCCAATGCACCCAAAAAACCCATAGAGGGCATGACGGTGCACGCGGTAGAGCGGGTCGAAGAGGCCATGGCCGTGGTGAGGGGCTTGGTTTAAACCTGCTCAAAACACTTTTGTTGCGCTAGCGCAAGCTTTGGGCGTGCTGGCCTTGCTACAACCTTCTCGTACTCAAGGAGAAGTAGCGATGCGAACATGGACAAAGCTGATGGTGTTGTGTGTGGGTGTGTGGTTTGCCCCCGTCGGTCATGCACAACGCACCGTGCCAGTGCCAGCGCTGACGGCCTATCAGCAAGAGTGCTCGGTCTGCCACTTTGCCTACCCGCCAGGCTTGTTGCCCGCGGCCGCTTGGAAAAACATCACCGATGCCTTGCCCCAACATTTCGCCACCTCGGTCTTACTCAATAGCGACACCCAAAGCCTGATTGCCTGTTGGTTGCAAACCAAGGCCATCAACCCAGATTGGGTGGGCGAACAGATGCCGCCTGACAACCGCATCACCCGTGCCTACTGGTGGCAGCAAATTCACAAACCCAGCAAAAAGCTAACCGCTAAGGTCTGGAAAAACCCGTATGTGAAAAGTCCCTCCAACTGTGCCGCCTGTCACCGTGGCGCACCCTCTGGCGAATACAACGCCAAAACCGTGCTGATCCCCTCATGAACGCCACTGAAACAGAAATCACCAGCGTCAAAGTATGGGATTGGCCCGTGCGGGTCTTTCATTGGACCTTGGCCGTCAGCGTTTTGGGCGCTTATGTCACCGGCGAGAGCGAGGACCTAGAGCGCTTGCACCACACCTTGGGTTGGGTGGCGGCGGGATTGATTGGGTTTCGCGTGGTCTGGGGGCTGGTCGGCACACGATATGCACGGTTCAGCGAATTTGTGCGCGGGCCGGAACAAGTATGGTCTTACATCAAGAGCTTGCGCAGTGGAGAGCCACAACATTTTGTGGGCCACAACCCGGTGGGCGCAGTGGCTGTGATTTTGCTCATGGCCTTGGTGGCGCTGAGTGTCTACACCGGCTGGCTGGCTTTGGCCGATAACGCGGCCGAGTGGACAGAGGACGCGCATGAAATGGCTGCCAACACCCTCATCACGCTGGCGGTGGTGCATGTGTTGGGGGTGCTGTGGAGCAGCCGCACCCACGGTGAAAACTTGCTCAAAGCCATGTTCACCGGTCGCAAGCAAGCGAACCCGCAAGAGGGCATACACCGCACTTGGAGATTGCTTGGCTTGGCCCTTTTCTTGTGCGTGCTGTGGTTTGCTTATACGCAGTTGAGAGCCTAGCCATATAAGTCAAAATACTCGCCATGAATGGGCGAAATTTAGCGGTGGTGACAGGCTTGGCAGTCTTGCTGTACGGCTCGTTTCGGGCTTTTGGTTGGTGGGGCTTTTCGCTGGTCTCTAGCGGCATTATTTTTTGGCTGCTGCAACTCTCCACCCGCCTGATGCAAACCATGGAACGCGCTGCCGATCAACCGGTGGGCACGGTCAACAATGCGGTCATGTTCCACGCCCAGTTGCACCCTGGATTGCGCTTGCTCAAGGTGATTGGCTTGGCTGCCAGCTTGGGCCAACGCCTGCCCAGCGACGACAAAACCATGGATATTTTCGAGTGGCGCGACGGTGCAAACGATTGTGTGCGATGCCATTTTCAAGAAGGCCGTTTGTTGCGATGGTCCTTGGTGCGCGCCACAGAGCCGGCCGCGCCAGCAGATGCAACGTAAAATCGCCATCCTTAGACCACGCTGACCCGAATAAAGGATACCCATGAGCGCCCTGCCCCCACCTATGCACGACCGCGACGGCAAAATTTGGATGGACGGCGAGTTGGTCGACTGGCGTGACGCGAAAATCCATGTGCTCTCCCACACCTTGCACTACGGCTGTGGCGCTTTCGAAGGTGTGCGCGCTTATGACACCGCGCAAGGCACGGCCATTTTCCGTTTGCAAGAACACACCGAGCGCTTGTTCAATAGCGCCAAAATTTTGCGCATGAAAATTCCCTTCACACCCGAAGAGGTCATACAAGCCCAGTGCACCGTGGTGCGAGAAAATCATTTGAAAAGCGGCTATATCCGCCCGCTCACTTGGATTGGCTCGCAAAAGCTGGGCGTGTCGCCCAAGGGCAACCAAATCCACCTCATGGTCGCCGCTTGGACCTGGGGCGCCTACCTTGGTGAAGAGGGCTTAAAGCGCGGTATTCGTGTGAAAACCAGCAGCTACACCCGCCACCATGTCAACATCACCATGACGCAGGCCAAGGCGGTGAGCAACTACACCAACTCGATTTTGGCCAATATGGAAGCGCTGGATGACGGCTACGACGAGGCTTTGCTGCTTGACGCCAGTGGCTTTGTGTCGGAAGGCGCGGGTGAAAACCTGTTCATCGTCAAAGGCGGCATCATTTACACCCCCGATTTGTCGGCTGGCGCTTTGAACGGCATCACCCGCAACACGGTGTTTCACATTGCCAAAGACTTGGGCCTTGAAATCGTGCAAAAGCGCATCACCCGCGACGAGGTGTATATAGCTGACGAGGCTTTTTTCACCGGCACGGCAGCCGAAGTGACCCCTGTGCGCGAACTCGACCGCATCGAAATAGGCGCGGGCAGCCGTGGCCCCATTACCGAAAAAATTCAAAGTGCGTTCTTTGACATTGTCAATGGCCGCAACCCCAAGTATGCGCATTGGTTGACCAAGGTTTAAGCATGCAAAAAACGGTTGAATTGTTGGCCACAGACCTCAACGGCCATGGCGGCGTGTACTGCCCCAGCCCTTTGGCTGATATGAAAATTTGGAACAGCCACCCCAAGGTGTTTTTGGATGTGGCGCGCACCGGCCACGCCAAGTGCCCGTATTGCAGCACCGAATACCAGCTCAAAGCGGGCGAGCATGTGGCCGCGCATTAATTAATTGGGATCTGACCCCCATTATTTATGACAGCCAGCTTGGTGATAGCGCCGCAGTGGATAGGCGACGCGGTGATGACCGAACCCCTGATGCGGGTGCTGGCAAAGCGTGGTGAACGCCTGACCGTAGCAGCCATGCCATGGGTGGCGCCAATTTACCGCGCCATGTCCCAAGTGACCGAGGTGATCGAACTCCCGTTTCCACGTGGCGGTTTGCATTTGTCGGCGCGGCGCGCTTTGGCCAAGCAATGGCAGGGCCGCTTTGAGCGGTCGTATGTCTGCCCCAATTCATTCAAGAGCGCCTTGCTGCCTTGGCTGGCGGGCATCCCACAGCGCATTGGCTACCAAGGCGAGTCGCGCTTTGGTTTGCTGAATCAACGCATTGCCAACCCCAGCAAACACGGCCGCGGTTCTATGGTGGCGCATTACTTGGCCTTGGCGCAAGCCGACACCGACACCACACTGCAGCCCAAGCTGGATTTGTCCTTGGATGTGTTGAAAAACAGTTTGTTGCACTTCGACTTGAAGTTGGGTGCTTATGTGGTGTTTGCGCCCGGCGCGGAATATGGCGAAGCCAAACGTTGGCCGGCAGCCTACTTTGCTGATATCGGCGCACGCACTGATTTGCCCGTGGTGTTGTTGGGCTCGGCCAAAGAAGCCGCCTTGTGTGAAGACATTGCCGTGCGCATCAACCAACAGCGGCCCAAGCTTGCGCGCAGCTTGGCGGGGCAGACGGATTTAAGCCAAGCCATGGCCTTGATCGCCTCTTCGCAGGCCATGCTCAGCAACGACTCCGGCCTCATGCATGTGGCCGCTGCCATGGGCGTGCCGCAAGTTGCGGTGTTTGGCTCGTCCAGTCCCTTGCACACGCCGCCCTTGAGCGACAAAGCCGTGGTCATGTGGCTGAAAAACGAAGCCAATTACCAACCGCCTCTGGACTGTGCGCCCTGCTTTGAGCGCATCTGCCCCTTGGGCCATCTGCGTTGCTTGAATGATTTGACGCCCGACATGCTCGCGCTGGCTTGGCGTGAAGTGGTCAGTGGTTAACTGGTTTGGCGACGCAAACCCAACACCATCACCACGCTGACCACCAGCAAGGCCCCAGCAACCTGAACCCAAGCCACGGATTGGTCTAGCACCGCCCAACCCAGCGCCAAGGCAAACACGGGCTCCACATTCATGATGGCTGAATTGGCCGCCACACCGAGCTTGGGCAGCACGGTAAACATGATGGTGAAGGCCGTGCCATACAGCAAGGTGAGCATGGCCAGACCTTGCCAGCCCAGCGTGGTTTGCGGCCAATGCGGGCCGCCATGCAGGCCCATCACCGCCACCGCCACACTGCCGGCCAACAGCAAGCTGAAAAATGTACGTACCCGACCATCCAAGCCAGCGGTTTCATGTTGTGTGCCCACCAAGGCCAAGCCAAAACTGCAAGCCGCCGCCAGCGCAAAACCCACACCTTCACCGATCTGTGCCCACTGCGCTTGGGCGCCCAGCCCCGAGGCCGCGCCCAGCACGTCCAGCGCCAGTGCCAAGCCAATCAAAATCAGTGGCATAGCCAGCAACACTTGGGGTTGCGGTGCGCGACGGTAAATCAGCTTCTCCCACAAGGCGGTCCACAGCGGGTAGGTGTTGAAAGCCAGCAAGGCCAAGGCCACGGGAAGGCGGGCCACGGCGGCATACAGACATTGGCTTTGCACGCCAATCATCAGGCCCACAAACAACAGGCCACGCCCTTGTTGGCGGTTAAAGCGCCAAGGCACGCGAGCCAGCCATACCAAGAGAGCGACGATAAAAGCAGTAACCCAGCTGCGCGTGGCAACAGCCGTAGCCACATCCAAGCCGCTGTCAAACGCCAGTCGGGCCGCGATGTGGTTAGACGCCATCATCAAAGCGATCAACAACAGGGTGAAGAAGGCTTGCAGGCTCAAAGCGCGTGAAGAGGTCATGGGGCAGAGCATAAACGGGTTGGCTATGATGTCGGGTTGCCCTCGAGAAAGCCCAAATCACCGTGAATTCTCCAACTGACGCGCATTATTTAGCCACCCAAATGCGTGGCCCCAGTGCGTTTGGCCGCATCAGTGTGCGCGGTGCGCGCACGCACAACCTGAAAAACATAGACGTCGATATTCCGCGCAACCAGTTGGTGGTCATCACCGGCTTGTCGGGTTCGGGCAAGTCCAGCTTGGCCTTTGACACTTTGTACGCCGAAGGCCAGCGCCGCTATGTGGAAAGCCTCTCAGCCTATGCGCGGCAGTTTTTGCAGCGCATGGACAAGCCCGATGTGGACCTGATTGAAGGTTTGTCGCCGGCCATCGCCATCGAGCAAAAAGCCACCAGCCACAACCCGCGCTCCACGGTGGGCACAGTCACCGAAATCCACGACTACCTGCGCTTGCTGTTTGCCCGCGCCGGCACACCGCATTGCCCCGAGCACGGCGTGCCCTTGCAGTCGTCTAGCGTGGCGCAAATGGTCGACGCGGTCTTGGCCATGCCGCCAGATTCACGCATCATGGTCATGGCGCCGGTGGCACGCGAGCGCAAGGGCGAATTCGCCGAGGTGTTCTTGCAAATGCAAGCGCAGGGTTTTGTGCGTTTTCGTATCGATGGACAAGTGGTGGAAATGGCCGACTTGCCGGCCTTAGAGAAAAAAGAAAAACACGATATCGATGTGGTGGTGGACCGCTTGAAGGTGCGCCCCGATATGGCCACGCGTTTGGCCGAGAGTTTGGAGGCCGCACTGCGCTTGGCTGATGGCCGCGCTGTGGTGCTTGAGATGGACAGCGGCGCAGAGCAAGCCTTTAATGCCCGTTTTGCCTGCCCGCACTGCAATTACGCCATTGGCGAGCTTGAGCCGCGCTTGTTTTCTTTCAACTCGCCGCTGGGTGCGTGTCCGGCTTGCGAAGGCTTGGGCGAACAAACCTTTTTTGACCCCGCCCGCATCGTTGCTTTCCCCTCGCTCAGCTTGGCCAGCGGCGCCATCAAAGGCTGGGACAAACGCAACGCTTATTACTTCGCCATGCTGCAAAGTTTGGCCAAGCATTACGCCTTCGATTTGGAAACCCCGTTTGAGAATTTGCCTGAGGCGATTCGCGAAGTGCTTTTGTTTGGTTCGGGCACGGAAGAAATCAAATTCAGCTATGTGCTGGAGTCGGGTGCCAAAGCGGGTCGCAAAACCAGCAAGCTGCATGCGTTCGAAGGCATAGTCCCCAATATGACGCGCCGCTACCACGACACTGACTCGGCCTTGGTGCGCGAGGAGTTGTCGCGATACCGAGGGCACCGCCCCTGCCAAGACTGTCAAGGCACGCGTTTACGCATAGAGGCACGCAATGTGCGCTTGGGCGAAGGCCTGCAGGCGCGCACCATGCATGATGTGAGCCACATCACTTTGGCCGAATGCCAAGCTTATTTTCAAGACTTGAAGCTCTTAGGCAACAAGGCCGACATTGGCGAAAAAGTGATTCGCGAAGTGGCCAACCGGCTCAAGTTTTTAAATGATGTGGGCCTCACCTATTTAAGCCTTTCGCGCAGTGCCGACACTTTGTCGGGCGGCGAGGCGCAGCGCATCCGCTTGGCTTCGCAAATTGGCTCGGGGCTGACGGGTGTTATGTATGTATTGGACGAGCCCAGCATCGGTTTGCACCAGCGCGACAACGACCGCTTGATAGACACTTTGAAACACTTGCGCGACATTGGCAACAGCGTGTTGGTGGTCGAGCACGACGAAGACATGATCCGCGCCAGCGACCACTGCATTGACATGGGGCCAGGTGCTGGCGTGCACGGCGGGCGGGTGATGGCCCAAGGCACGGCCGCTGAAATCGAGGCCAACCCGAACTCGCTGACGGGCCGCTATATGTCGGGGGCTTTGCAAATTGCCGTGCCCGCCAAGCGTCGTCCGTGGTTGCAGCAGCACAGCCGCACGGTGACGGCCTCGGCACCCGCCACCAATGTGTTTGGCAGTTTGCCGCCCAGCATGGTGCACACCTCGGCCAAGCAGTCCATCACCATTGTGGGTGCCAGCGGCCACAATTTGCAACAAGTCACCGCCGAGTTTCCTATTGGTTTGTTCACCTGCGTGACCGGCGTGTCGGGCTCGGGCAAATCCACTTTGGTCAATGACACCTTGTATGCAGCAGCGGCCAAGCAAATCCACCGCGCCCATGAAGAACCGGCGGCGCACCAAGACATTTTGGGTTTGTACAACGTCGACAAAGTGATCAATGTAGATCAGTCACCCATTGGCCGCACCCCGCGCTCCAACCCCGCCACCTACACCGGCTTGTTCACGCCCTTGCGCGAATTGCTGGCCGAAGTGCCCATGGCGCGTGAGCGCGGCTATGGCGCGGGGCGCTTTTCATTCAATGTGGCGGGCGGGCGTTGCGAGGCCTGCCAAGGCGACGGCATGGTGAAAGTGGAAATGCACTTTTTGCCGGATGTTTACGTTCCTTGTGATGTTTGCCATGGACAACGCTATAACCGCGAGACCTTGGAGGTGCTTTACAAAGGCCACAACATCGCGCAAATTTTGCACATGACGGTGGAAGACGCCTTGGGGTTTTTGGGCGCGGTGCCAGCCTTGGCGCGCAAGCTGCAAACCTTGATGGATGTGGGCTTGGGCTATATCCGCTTGGGCCAAGCGGCCACCACTTTGTCGGGCGGCGAGGCGCAGCGGGTTAAATTGGCGCTGGAGTTGTCCAAACGAGACACGGGCCGCACGCTTTACATCTTGGACGAACCCACCACCGGCCTTCACTTTGCCGATATTGATTTGCTGCTCAAAGTGTTGCAACAGTTGGTCGAGGCGGGCAACACCATCGTTGTGATTGAGCACAATTTGGATGTGATCAAAACCGCCGATTGGGTCATAGACATGGGGCCTGAAGGCGGCAGTGGCGGTGGCCAAGTGGTGGCTGCCGGTACGCCCGAAGATGTCGCGGCCAACCCCGCCAGCATGACGGGGCGTTATTTAAAGCGTTTGCTCGCCAAGCGCTAAGGCGAAAACTCTTAGTCGAGTTGGCAGGCCTGCGCTAAAGCAAAAGCCAGCTCGTCAAAAATAGCCATTGCCGCGCCGGTAGGAATCAAAAACTTGGTACGTCGGTTGCCCGCGTCGTAAGCCAGCTCAATCATGCCGGCATTAAGCAAATCATTGATCTTGCGATGGTTTTTGGCGGGTGAACCAATGCGGCGCATTTGCATGGCTTGTGACACATTAAAGGGCGCTCCGTTTTCATTAGCGACAGTAACCGCCATCAAAAGGGACTTGGCATCGTTGTCCGGCAATACGGCATAGTGTGCTTCTTCAATCTTGCTTGCGCTTTCTAAATAGCGCACAAGACATTCTCTTTTTTTCATGACACTTCTCTTAACAGAAGCACTGAACATACAAGAAAAAATCAGATTCTGTATTAACCTGTCATAGACATACAATTTTTTCGATAAATATCATTAATTAAGTAAGGTTATATAAAAGCATTCATTTGTCAGACGGATGAGTGGATGGGCTGAAGCTGCGAGCGCAAAGTTTGGGCTGCAATCCTTGCTGCGCCAGCAAAATCCGGGCCTTGAGAGGCATACAACACCGCCCGTGAGGCGTTGACGATGATGGGGCTATCTGTGCGCCAGCCGGCTTTGACCGTGGCTTGGGCGTCGCCGCCTTGGGTGCCCACACCGGGTATCAGCAAAGGCAGGTGGGGCGCAATTTCCCGCACCCGCGCAATTTCTGCGGGGTAAGTGGCACCCACCACCAAGCCCAGCTGACCATTGAGGTTCCACGGCCCTTGGGCCAATTGAGCGATGTGCTCAAACAAACGCGGCTGGCCTGGCAGGTCGGCCAAGCGCTGGTTTTGCAAATCGTCCCCGCCGGGGTTGGAGGTGCGGCACAGCAAAAAAGCACCTTTGCCGTGGTATTTCAAATAGGGGGCGAGTGAATCAAAGCCCATAAAGGGCGACAAGGTCACGGCGTCTGCGCCATAACGCTCGAAAGCTTCGATGGCGTATTGCTCGGCGGTGCTGCCGATGTCACCGCGCTTGGCGTCCAAAATAACCGGCACTTGGGGTGCGACTTGGCGCATATGGGCGACCAAGCGCTCAAGTTGCGCCTCAGCCCGGTGCGCGGCAAAGTAGGCGATTTGAGGTTTGAAGGCGCACACCAAGTCGTGGGTGGCGTCGACAATGGCAGCGCAAAAATCGTAAATATGCGCTGCGTCAGCACCTAAGCTGGGGGGAAATTTGCGCGGCTCAGGGTCAAGGCCTACGCACAGCAAAGACTGCTGGGAGAGGCTGGCGTGGGCGAGTTGTTCCAAAAATGTCATGGCCCATTGTAGAAAGTGTGGAGGCGCTAGCATGCGGACATGCCCAAACTTTCTCGCCAACACCTGCTGATGCTGATTTTCTTAACCCTGGTGTGGGGCAGCAACTGGCCAGTGATGAAAATAGGCGTGAGCGGTTACCCGCCCTTGACCTTTCGCATATGGAGCTTGTTATTCGGTTGGCCGGTCATTGGTTTGGTGTTGTGGCGCATGAAAGTGCCGTTCAGCGTGCCGCGTGCACAGTGGCGCGAATTGTTCACTTTGGCTTTCTTCAATATGTTCATGTGGTACGGCTTGGTCATCATCGCCTTGGCCTCGCTTTCAAGCGGGCGTGCCGCCATCTTGGGCTACACCATGCCGATTTTTTCAGCGCTGTGGGGCGTGCTGTTTTTTCACACACCACTCAGACTGCGTGGTTGGCTGGGCGTGGCCAGTGCGGCGCTGGCCGCCTTGTTGCTGTTGTGGCGAGAGGCGAGTGCGCTAAGCGGTCATCCCTTGGGCGTATTGCTGATTTTGATTGCTGCCGCTTCATGGGGATACGGCACCCAGCGCATGCGACACACCACGGCGACGGTGGCAACCCTCACCTTGGCGTTTTGGATGACGGGCTTGACCACCGTAGTGATGTGCGTGCTGTCTTGGGTGTTTGAGCCCACTCCTTGGCTTATGCCCAGTGAGCGGGTCTGGTGGGCGATTGCTTATAACGCGGTGTGCGTGTTTGGTTTTGCTCAGCCGGCTTGGTTGATTTTGGCGCGCAATTTACCCCCGCTGGCTTCCACCTTGAGCGTGATGTTCATCCCCGTGCTCGGCGCGTTCAGCGGCGCGTGGTGGTTTGGCGAACAACTGCATTGGCAAGACATGCTGGCCGTGGTGCTGATTGTGTTGGCGATTGCCTCTGTGCTATGGCCGGCGCGTGAGGCTGTGCGCCAAACATAAATCGTCCCAGGCTTTGGCTTTGTCTTTGGGGGCATGCAGCAGCGACTTGGGGTGGTAAGTCACCACCACCGGCTTGTCTGCAAAGCGATGCACTTGCGAGCGCAGTTTGCCCAAGGGCAAAGCCGCGGTTTCTGCCGAGGTGGCCGACAACACACTTTGCACCGCCCAGCGGCCCATGGCCACAACCACTTGGGGATTGAGCAACTTCACTTGGCGCTCAAGATAGTTTCGGCATTGCTGCAATTCCTCGGGCAGCGGATTGCGTTTATCGGGCGCTCGGCATTTGAGTGCGGGGACTATGGTCACATGGCCAGCGGGGCTGGCGGCTTGGCGCGACAAGCCAAGCGCTTGCAACATGGCTTCCAGCAATTCACCCTCGGCGTTCAAAAACAGTTGGCCAGCGCTTTCTTCTTCCTCGTTGGGCGGGTCGGTGATGATGAGCCAATCCGTGCGGGCTGGCGAGGCCAGGGGGTTGCCACAAGCAAACACGCTGCGTTGACGCGACTCGCACAGGCCGCAGGCTTGGCAGCTGGCCGCGGCTTGTTCCAAGGCGGGCCAATCCATGTCGGCAAGGCCCGCTGGCAGGGCTTTGAGAACAGCCCTGGGCGCGGCTGGCGCTAAGGGCGCGGCAGCCACTACAGGCGCGGTAGGTGCAGTGGGGTGGGTGGCGACAGTTTGGGGTGTGGGTTTGGCTATTACCGGCTCAGATGCAGCGGCAGGCATCCAAACCCTGACGCCCATGGCTGCCAACATGGCGCGTTGTCGGCTGTCCAGTGCAAGCGTCATGGCGCGGTGCTCACCATTGCAAGCCCATGACCACGGCATTTTCGCGTTGGTTCATAGCCAAGGGGTAGTAGTTTTTGCGCTCGCCTTGTTGCTCGAAGCCCAGCGCTTGGTACATGGCGATGGCACCTCGGTTACTGGCGCGAACTTCCAGCCAAATCGCATGGACACCGCGCTCGCGAGACCAATCGATGAGGGTTTGCAGCATATGGTTGCCCCAGCCGCGACGCTGAAACCCAGGCGCGACGGTGATGTTGAGCAAATGCACTTCATCAGCGCCGCGCATGGCCACCAAATAACCCAGCAAATGCTCGTCTTGAAACCATACCGGCATGTGGTAACCCGAGGCGATGGAGTCAACAAAATTGCCGTGTGTCCAAGGGTGGGAGTAGGCGCTTTGCTCCACATGCAACACGCTTGGCACGTGCTCGACCACCATCGGCACTGATGGGACGCTGGACAGCTCGGGGGCAGAGAAAAAAGGCAAGTTCAAGCGCATGGTGGAGGCACAGTTTAGGCGGTCTGCGACAGCTTGTGGGCAGCACGCTCGGCGCTGGTCAAGGCCACCTTGTCACGCACATAAAGCGGCAGCGCATCGGACGGCGCCACGGCTTCGCCGCGCGCCCAAGCCAACTCCGCTAAATCAAGCATTGCCAAAGCTTGCGGCCAAACATCTATCGCTTCGCCGCCTTGGCTCAAACAAGCGGAAAAAGCATCGCCATAAAGTGCGTGTGCGTTGCTGGCCAACGCAAAATCTTGGTCCCGCCAAGAAACGGGTATGTCTAAGGCGTCGGGCTGGCTCAAGCTGGGGGGCAGCAAACAGCGCCAACCCTCAGTGCTGTGTTCATAAGCGGCGACATACACCTGACCCATGCGCGCATCCAGCACGCTCAACACCCTGGGCGAAAGCGAATGAGCGGTTTGCGCCAACAGCGCCAAGCTGTCGATGGGCAGCACGGGCAAATGCGCGCCCAAAGCCAGACCCTGGGCGACCGCGCAGGCGGTGCGCAAACCAGTGAATGCGCCTGGCCCGCGACCAAAAGCAATCGCATCTAAGTCAGTCAGTTGCAACTGAGCCCTCGCCAGCAAAGCCATGATGGCCGGTATCAACGTGGCCGAGGCTTTGGCACCGCCCTCGCCGTCGTGCTGCCAGCGTTGGCTGTCGTGGCTCAAGGCCACAGACAGGCGATCGGTGCTGCAATCAAGGCCTAAGAACTTCATGCGCGGGCTGTAGGAATGGCGGGAACCGCCTTTTGAACACCAAACAAAATGCCACCGGTCACCATCAGCAAACCCAGAATGAGGTGTGCATCCAGTGGCTCACCCAGCAACCACACCGCACCCAGCGCAGACAGACCGGGCACCAAGGAGGTGATCATGGTCGAGCGCACCGGCCCGTAATAGCGAATCATTTGGGTGAAGGTGATGCCCGATATGACCACCGAGCCGCCGCCTTGAAATGCCGCATGAAACGCCACCTCGCGCCATGGGGCGGTAAATAAATGGGTGGTGAGCACGCCAGTGGCGCATAGCAAAGCATAGGCGGGGACAAAGCTGAAGAAAGCAAAACAAGTGATGGCGATGATGGCAGGAATGGCCTGCAAGCCAAAGCGGCGACTTAAAACGCTGTAGGTGGACCAACAAAACGCCGCGCACATGAACAGCAAGTCGCCTATCCAGACCTGGCCGCCATCGAGCGCATGCAGCAAGCTGTTGCCCCCCACCAGCAGCCCGCCACCGGTGATGCAAGCCAAGCCCAATAAACGCTTGCCGTGCAAGCGCTCACCCAACAAAGGGATCGCCAGCAAACTGGCCCATAAAGCCAAGGTGCCGGGCATGAGCACCGAGCCGTGGGCGGCTGGCGCAAAGAAAAATCCGCTGTAAGCAAATACCGCATACAACAAGCCGCCAAACACACCGCACAGCACCGTGAGTCGCCAAGGCAATGGTGAAAACCCCGCAAATGAACCCGCCTCGGGCTGGGTGAGACGCATGCGCCGCACCCATACAAAACCCCAAGGCAGCATCACGATACTGGCACCCGATATGCGCAGACAGGCGATGTCTAAGGGCAGCAAATGGCCTTGGGCCGAGGCGCGGGCAATCACGATAAAGGCCGTCCAAATCAGCACCGTGATGACCGCAGACAGTGCGCCCAAGGTGCGTGGCGGGAGTTGGCGCAGATAGTTATTCAAAAAAGGCATCAGGGCATTATCTGTGCAGGCATTGGAGGGTTTCATAATCACGGCATGCGAGTTCTTCTATGGGGTTTTTTAGCGTTCAGCTTGGGCTTGGCACAAGCGCGCACGCTCGTCCCCGAGCCGCTCCCCCCTAAAGTAGACCTTGCCCTGCGCCAAGCCGCGATACCGCGAGAAGCTTTGAGCGTGGTGGTGCTGCCGGTGGGCGCAGGTGCGCCTAAGCCGCCACGTCTAGCGCACCAAGCCGATGTGCCACGCAACCCTGCATCCCTCATGAAATTGGTCACCACCAGCGCGGCGCTTGACCTGTTGGGGCCGGCCTATACCTGGCGCACGCCGCTGGCCATCGATGGCGTGGTGCGCGAGGGCGTGTTGCAAGGCAACGTGTATATCCGTGGGCAAGGCGACCCCAAAATAGGTGTCGAGCAGATATGGTTGATCTTGCGCCGCTTGCAAGGCATGGGCATTCAGAAAATTCAGGGCGATATCCTGCTGGACCGCAGCGCGTTTGAGGTGCCCCCGCAAGACCCTGGCGGTTTTGATGGCGAGCCTTTAAGGCCTTACAACGCGTCGCCTGACGCACTGCTGTTGGGCTACAAATCGTTTTTGCTCTATTTCGTGCCCGATGTGGCCAACAAAGTGGCGCGTGTGCATGCCGAGCCCCCGCTGGCTGGCGTGCAAGTGCAAACCAGTGTGGCCATGTCCGGCGCGGATTGCAGCGATTACCGTGCCAGCTTGAAAGCCGATTTTCAAAACCCTTTGCGCATCACTTTTGCGGGCACCTACCCTCTGGCGTGTGCCGACAAGGTCTGGCCGGTGGCGTATGCCGATCCGCCGCAGTTTGCGGCCCGCGCCATTCACGGCATGTGGCTGCAACTGGGCGGTCAACTCAGCGGTGCGGTGCGAGACGGCCATATGCCAGCCAACCTCAAACCGCTGTGGATGCATGAATCGCCCAGCTTGGCTGAGGTGGTGCGCGACATCAACAAGTTCAGCAACAACGTGATGGCCGAGCAGCTATTTTTAACCTTGGGCTTACAACAGCGCGGCTTGGGTAATGCGGCCAACAGCAAAGCGGTGATCGATGCCTGGTGGCGCGAGCGGTTGGGCCAAGAGCCACCCTTGCTAGACAAGGGCTCGGGCTTAAGCCGCGAGGCGCGTATTTCGCCACGCGCCATGGCTGACTTGCTGCAATGGGTCTGGCTGCAACCCTTTATGCCCGAGTTGATGGCGTCACTGCCGCTCACCGGCGTTGATGGCACCATGAAGCGCAGCAGAAGCAGCGCTTCAGCACATTTGAAGACCGGCAGTTTGCGCGATGTGATGGGCATTGCCGGCTATGTTGAAGGCCCGCAGGGCCAGCGCTATGTGCTCGTCGCCATCGTCAACCATGCCAACGCCCACCAAGCCCGCCCCGTGCTCGATGCCCTCATCGACTGGACCGCAGGCAAGTGAGCATTAATCGGGGTCAGATCCCAATTAAATTCAGCGAGCACACGGTGGGCGCAGGCTTGGCCCTCTTTGCCGCCAGTCTGTGGGGCGTTTCGGGGGCTTGCGCGCAGTATTTGTTTGAGCAGAAAGGCATCAGCATCGACTGGCTGGTGACGGTGCGCTTGTTGATCGCTGGCGTCTTGTTGCTGGCCTATGCCCGCCTGCGCCACCCATCTCAATGGTTGGCCATTTGGCATACGGCTAATTCAGTCAAGCAACTGCTGGCCTTTGGGGTGTTGGGTATGTTGGGCGTGCAATACACCTATTTCGCGGTGATCGAGCACTCCAACGCCGCGGTAGGCACGGTGCTGCAATATTTGGGACCCACGGTGATTGCGCTTTACCTGACAGTTTTTCACAAGCGCTGGCCATCGCGGCATGAGTTTGCGGCCATTGTGCTGGCCTTGGTGGGCACGGTGCTGCTTGTCACCCATGGCGAATTAGGTGTTTTGCAGATCAGTGCCGAGGCTATTTTCTGGGGCCTGTCTTCTGCCTTGGCTTTGGCGTTTTATACCGTGCAGCCGGTGGAATTACTCAAGCGCCACGATTCAGCTGTGGTGGTGGGATGGGGCATGCTTGTTGGCGGCTTGGCCTACGTGGGCTGGAGTCAGCCTTGGTCTGTCCCAGGACAGTGGGACACGGACACTTGGGCTGCGGTGGTGTTCATCGTGTTGATGGGGACCTTGGTGCCGTTTTATTGTTATTTGCTGGCGGTCAAAAAAATCGGGCCTCAACACACCAGCTTGTATGCTTGCGCCGAGCCCTTGTCCGCTGCGCTGGTGTCGGTGCTGTGGCTGGGCGTGGCCTTTGGCTGGATGGATGTGTTGGGCTCGGCTTGCATTTTGCTAACCATTTTCATCTTGTCAAAACAATCGGGGTCAGATCGCGATTAATTAATTGGGATCTGACCCCAATTAACCAATTAATTTGCTGCGCGCTGAAGTCGGTCGCGCACCCCGTCCCAAGCCGGTCCAGCGGGCGGTGCTTCCACCCAAATCTCCTGCGCGCCAGAGACGTCCAACTCGCGCAAGCGTGCAAACAACTCATGTGCGCATTCGGCGGGGTTGGAGGGCATGGGTACATGTTTGAAAGCCACGCTGTTGGGCAAAGTAAAACGGGCCCACACCGCCACTTTCACTGTCACGTTGGGCAATTTCTCTTGAATCGCCTCAGCGCTCAACAAACGCAAACGTGCTTGCGGCGCGTAGTGGGAGGCCAAGCTGCCGGGTGCAGCAGGCGCTTCATCATGGGTGCTATAAGGAGCATTGCTCGAGACTGACACCACCTCACCACAGGCCTCACTCAAAGCCGATAGCAGCAGCATGCCGGGGCGCAAAACCACAGGCGCGGCACGGCTGCAGTCGACGATGGTCGACTCTATGCCCACCTCGCAAGCGCCCCCATCAAGCACCAACAGCGATGGAAAGGCCTCGCGCACATGGGCGGCGGTGGTTGGGCTGACTCGACCAAACAAATTGGCGCTAGGTGCGGCCACGCCTTGCACACCCAAGCCATGCGCTTCATGCAGCAAAGCCAGTGCTATTCGGTGCGAGGGGCAGCGCAAAGCAACCGTTGCGTGACCACCCGCCGCCGCATCGGCCACACCTGTCAAGCGCGGCAAGATCACCGTGAGTGGCCCTGGCCAAAATGCGGCCATTAATTTCTGCGCAAACGCGGGCACGTGGCTGGCGAATTTGCTTACTTGTGAAGCGTCAGCCACATGCACGATCAGCGGATGATTCGCCGGCCGGCCTTTGGCCTTGAAGATGGCAGCCACTGCCAAGGGGTTCAGGGCATCAGCGGCCAAACCATAAACCGTCTCAGTGGGCAAGCCAATCAAGTCCCCTCTGGCCAAGGCCTGCGCAGCGTCGCGCACCTCGGCTGAAAGCGACTTCACCACGCCGCGATACCTAACAGCGCGGCTGCTTGCAAAGCCAGCTCACGCGCTGCCTCGGGCGTGGGTGCAGTGATGGTGAGGTGTCCCATCTTGCGGCCCTTGCGGGCCTCGGTTTTGCCATACAGGTGCAGATGCGCACCGGGCAAAGCCAGCACTTGCGACCAAGGAGGTTCACTGACTGCGGCGCCGTTAGCAAACCACAAATCGCCCAGCAAATTCAGCATGATGCTGGCGCTGTGCAAACGCGGTTGCACCAGTGGCAAACCCGCCATGCAACGCACTTGCAAATCGAACTGCGACACATCACAACTGTCTATGCTGTGGTGACCGCTGTTGTGAGGACGCGGCGCAATTTCGTTGACCACCAAAGGGCCTAAGGGATCGCGTTCCGCGCCGTCTTGCAGCAAGAAAAACTCCACACACAACACGCCCACGTAGTTCAGGCCGCGAGCCACCTCATAGGCCGCTTGCAAAGCCTGTTGCTCGGTGGCAGCAGGCAAGGCGTGCTCAAACACCTCTGTGACCGCCAAAATGCCTTCGCGGTGTATGTTCACTTGCAGGGGTAAATGCACCATCTGTCCGTCAAAACCACGCGCCAGCACCACCGAGCATTCAGCGGCCAAGGGCAAACGCTTCTCCAAAATACAGACCGCGGGGCCAGCCTGTTGAAGCTGTTGCCAAGCGTCTGGCAAGTCGGCCATTGACGCCACACGCACTTGCCCTTTGCCGTCATAGCCCAAGCGGGTGGTTTTCAAAATACCAGGCAGCAGATGGCTATTCACCTGCTGCACGTCTTGCAGGTTGTGCAAAACAGCATGCGGCGCAACCGGCACCCCGCAGGCCACAAAGTGGGATTTTTCACGGGCGCGGTCTTGTGCAACCGACACCGGCTCGGCGCTGGGCGCACAAGGCAGACTCAAGCCAAGTTGGCGCAAAGCCTCGGCAGGCACGTTTTCAAATTCGGTGGTGATGGCTTGGCATTGGGAAGCCATCTGCGCCAGGGCGGTGGTGTCGAGATAGTCGGCGCAGATATGCACATGGCTGATCAAGCCAGCTGGGCTGTTGGGGTCTGGGTCGAATACCGCGGTGCGAAAGCCCAAGGCCTGCGCGGCATGGCTCCACATGCGGCCCAGCTGACCACCACCCAAAACGCCCAAGGTGGCACCGGGTAACAAGGGCTTCACGCTGAAGGGGGCAGGCGCATGGCGCGAGCAGCTTCGGTTTGTTTGTGACGAAAGGCTTGAAGGGCGCTGTGTAAAGCGGGGTTGTCATGTGCCAGCATGGCCACCGCAAACAAGGCCGCATTGGCCGCACCTGCAGCGCCAATGGCGAAGGTGGCCACCGGTATGCCCTTGGGCATTTGCACAATGCTGTGCAGCGAGTCCACGCCTTGCAAATGTTGGCTGGCAACCGGCACGCCCAACACCGGCACCGTGGTCTTGGCCGCCAACATGCCTGGCAGATGCGCCGCCCCGCCTGCGCCGGCGATGATGGCGCGCAAGCCCCGCGCATGGGCGCCCTCGGCGTAAGCAAACATATCGTCGGGCATGCGGTGTGCGGAGACCACGCAGGCTTCAAAGCCCACGCCGAAGTCGTGCAAAATTTGCGTGGCATGTTGCAGGGTGTCCCAGTCAGAGCTCGAGCCCATGACCACACCGACAAGAATTGGGTTCATAAAGATAGCAGTGAACTGCGGGTAAGCTTGCGGTTAAGAGAAAATAGATTTTATTCCCCTGGAACACTGCCCCATGATTGATGTGACCGTTGCCAATTTTGAAGACGAAGTGATCGCCGCTTCTGCCCAAGTCCCTGTGCTGGTGGACTTTTGGGCCCCGTGGTGCGGGCCATGCAAGTCGCTGGGGCCGGTTTTGGAAAAGCTGGAGGTGGAATACGCTGGGCGCTTCAAGCTGGTGAAGATCAACTCCGACGACGAACAACCCCTCTCCCAAGCCTTTGGCATTCGCAGCATTCCTACCTGTGTGTTGATGGTGGGTGGCAAGCCCGCCGATGGCTTCATGGGCGCTTTGCCCGAGGGCAAGCTGCGCGAGTTTCTAGACAAACACCTGCCAAGCGAGGGTGAGTTGATTGCCCAAGAAGACTTGAGCGAAGCCGAAGCTTTGCTGGCGCAAGGTGATACCAGTTCGGCCTTGGCCAAGTTACAAGAGGCTTTGGCCATCAACCCCGCCAACGACGATGCGCGTTTTGATTATGTGAAATTGCTCATGGCCATGGGCGAACTTGAGCAAGCCCAATCTGCACTTGCGCCAGCTTTGGCGCAAATCCCGCTGCAACTGCGTTTTGATGCTTTACGCCACTGGTGGGAAGCTTTGCATTTCGCCACCACCGACGAGCGCGCGCACTGGACCTTGCAGCAGTTTGATGACTTGATTGAGAAAAACAAACGCGACTTCGATACCCGTATGGCCAAAGCCCGTTTGCTGATGGCCGCTGCCGAGTGGACCGCGGCTATGGATGAGTTGCTGGAAATCGTGATGCGTGACAAAACTTGGAATGAAGAAGCCGCACGCAAAAACATCGTGGCTATTTTGGAGTTGCTCAACCCGCCTAAATCCAAAGGTGAGCAGCCTGTGCCGGGTAAGTCTGCTGGCGGCATCGAGCTCACTGGCAAGACCGCCGCGCTTGAAGACCCTCAGGCCGAACTGGTCTCCAAGTACCGCCGCCGTTTAAGCATGGCTTTGAATTGACGGCTTTGAAAACTACCTAGCAACACCATGACCGGTTCGGCGTGCTCGGCCGCGAAGCGAACATTGACGCGTAGCGGCAGTGAGCGGCGGACGAGGATGCCGGAACGGGCAAAGACGTAGTAGCTTTGGCACTTACTGTGGTGCAATCACCGTCTCAGTCACGCAACCTCGCCCACGCCTCTTGGTATTTATCGGCGGTGAGTGAAATCACTTCGGGTGGCAGGGCAGGCGCTGGTGCTTGCTTGTTCCAATTCGCGCCGTCCACCTGCGCGGCGTCCAGCCAGTCACGCAAATATTGCTTGTCAAAGCTGGGCGGGTTGATACCTTCGCGATAAGCGTCGGCTGGCCAATAGCGGGATGAGTCGGGCGTGAGCACCTCGTCCATCAGCACCAAGGTGCCCTCGGGGCTCAAGCCAAACTCGAATTTGGTGTCAGCAATGATGATGCCCTTGGCCGCTGCAATGTCGTAAGCTGCCTCATACAAACCGATGCTGATGCTGCGGATGCGATCGGCCAACTCGGACCCAATCATGGCCACGGTTTGCTCGAAAGAAATGTTTTCGTCGTGCTCGCCCATCGCGGCCTTGGCTGCCGGCGTGAAGATCGGCTCGGGCAGGCGAGATGCGTTCTTTAAACCCGCAGGCAGCGGCACGCCGCACACCGAGTGGCTTTCTTGGTATTCCTTCCAACCGCTGCCGGCCAAATAGCCGCGCACCACCGCTTCGACGGGGATGGGTTTCAAGCGCCGCACCAGCATGGAGCGCTGCGTCACAAAAGGTTTTTCTGCGTCCGACACCACGCTCTCGGGCGCGTCGCCAGTGAGGTGGTTGGGGCAAATGTGGCCCAGCTTGTCAAACCAAAACAGCGCCATCTGCGTCAGCAGTGCGCCTTTGCCAGGGATGGGCTCGCCCATCACCACATCGAAAGCGCTGATGCGGTCAGACGCCACCATCAAGATACGGTCGTCGCCCACCGCATAGTTGTCGCGCACCTTGCCGCGTGCCAAAAGGGGAAGTGAGCCTAGGGTGTGGGTGTGCAAGGTGGGGTTCATGGGATGAAGTGTCGCAAAAAAACTAAAAATGGGGCGATGTGGCAGAGTTAAAGCAACTGCAGTTGCGGGGCCACCCGTTGAAGATGAAAAAAGTCGGAGTCGCGAGCCAGCAGTGGCAATTCAGCTTCCAAGGCGCAAGCAGCCACCACGCAGTCTATGGGGTTGCGTACCGTCAGACCTTGCCAGCGGCAGCGCGCATACAGCAAGCCGGCTTGGGTATGCAAATGACCCCAGTCTTGGGGTTCAAACAGCTCTACGGTTTCCAGCGCTTTTTGCAGCGCCATGTAGTGTTGGGGCGAGCGTGCGCCTTGCAGCAATTCTTGCAAGACCACGGCGGGCATGAGCACGCCGTCTGGCGACTGCAAAGCGCGGCCCAGTGCTTGGTCGTGCTTGGAACCCGTGGCGCGCAGGTACTCAACCCATGCTGAGGTGTCAACCAAAACCGGTGTGCTCACGCGGGCTTGGCTTTGCGTTTGACGGGGGCGGCCTCTGCCACATGCAGCGCGGGTGAGTGAAGAAGCGAATAGGCTTCGCTTGCCTCGTAGTTGTCCGCCAGCACACCCGTGCCGCGCAAGGCCATGATGGCGCTGTAGTCGGGCTTGCGAATATAGGCTTTGAGCGCGGCCTCGATGGCGGCTTTTTTGGTTTTGACGCCAGCGCGGGCCATGACCTGACTGATCAATGCGTCGTCTAAAACAATATTGGTGCGGGTTTCCATGTCGGGCTCCAAAATACGAGGCCTTATTTTATACACATTTTTTGTGTATAAATCACATGTCGATGGTGATTAATTCACCACCTGCGCCAACAAGCCTTGGCCGTATTTGGCCGCCATCATGGGCAGCGGCGTATTTTTGATTTTGGCGCCCTGGCCTTCGCAACCAAACTCGATGTAGCGCTGTTTGCAAATAAGCTTGGCTGCTTCGCGTGCGGGCTTGAGCCATTCGCGGGCATCGAACTTATCGGGGTTTTCATGCAGAAATTGACGCACGGCAGCGGTCATGGCCAAGCGGATGTCGGTATCTATATTGATTTTGCGAACACCAAACTGAATCGCTTTTTGAATTTCAGCCACGGGCACGCCATAGGTTTGCTTCATCTTGCCGCCGAACTTGTTGATAGTGGCCAGCAGGTCTTGCGGCACGCTGGAAGAGCCATGCATGACCAAATGCGTGTTGGGGATGCGCTGATGAATGGCTTTGATGCGGTCTATCGCCAAAATATCGCCGGTGGGTTCACGGGTGAATTTGTAGGCACCGTGACTGGTGCCAATGGCGATCGCCAAGGCGTCTAGCTGCGTAGCTTGCACAAACTGCGCCGCTTCTTCGGGGTCGGTGAGCAACTGCTCGCGGGTCATGGTGTCGTCGGTGCCATGGCCATCTTCTTTGTCGCCCTTCATGGTCTCCAAGGAGCCCAAGCAACCGAGTTCGCCCTCTACGGTAATGCCCAATTTGTGCGCCATGTCAACCACTTCGCGGGTGACGTTGACGTTGTAGTCAAAGCTGGCGATGGTTTTGCCGTCAGCTTGCAAGCTGCCATCCATCATCACCGAGGAAAACCCCAGTTGAATCGCGCCTTGGCAAATGGCGGGACTTTGTCCATGGTCTTGGTGCATCACCAGCGGCACATGCGGATAGGCCTCCACCGCGGCTTGAATCAAATGCTTGATGAACGACTCACCCGCGTATTTGCGCGCACCTGCGCTGGCTTGCAAGATGACGGGTGCGCCCACCTCATCGGCGGCTGACATGACAGCTTGGACTTGTTCCAAGTTGTTCACGTTGAAAGCGGGAATACCGTATTGGTGCAAAGCTGCGTGGTCGAGCAACTCACGCATGGAAACTAAAGCCATTGCTTTTCCTTATCAGGACAAAAAGAGATTTTAAAACCAAGGCCTGGTGGCCTGCCGATCTAAACAACGCGGCAGATTTTCAGCATATTGGTGCCGCCTGGTGAGCCCATGGGTTCGCCGCAGGTGATGGCATACACATCGCCCGCATTCACGATGCCACGGTCTTTTAAATGCGCCTCGGCTTGAGCCAAAGCGGTGTCGCGGTCTGCGCTGGTGTCCATCAACATGGCGCGCACGTTGCGGTACAGCGCCATTCGGCGTTGCGTGCTCAGTTGGGTGGTCAAAGCGTAAATCGGAATGCGAATATGGTGGCGACTCATCCACAAAGGTGTGGAGCCCGATTCGGTCAGCGCAACGATGGCTTTGGCACCCAAATGGTGGGCGGTGAACAGCGCGCCCATGGCAATGGTTTGGTCGATGAAAGCAAAAGTTTTGCCGGTGAAATCGTTGTCAAGTACAGTCTCTTCGGCCTCTTCGGCAGCAAAGCAAATTTGCGCCATTTGCTGCACAGTTTCCAAGGGGTATTTACCCACCGCGGTTTCAGCGCTGAGCATCACCGCGTCCGTGCCGTCGAGTACCGCATTGGCCACGTCGCTCACCTCGGCGCGGGTGGGCACCGGGTTGGTGATCATGCTCTCCATCATCTGGGTGGCGGTGATGGCTACTTTGTCCATCTCACGAGCCATTTTGATCATGCGTTTTTGCAACGCCGGTACAGCGGCGTTGCCAACCTCCACCGCCAAGTCGCCGCGAGCGACCATGATGCCGTCGCTGGCGCGCAAGATTTCCTCCAAATGGGGAATGGCTTCAAAGCGCTCGATCTTGGCAATCAGCCCAGGCTTGTGCTTGAAAGGCTCGGCCGCCACATTGCAGAGTTGCCGTGCCATTTCCATATCGGTGGCATTCTTGGGAAAGCTCACGGCCACATAGTCGGCTTGAAAAGACATGGCGGTTTTGATGTCTTCCATGTCTTTAGCGGTCAGCGCGGGCGCTGTCAGTCCGCCGCCTTGTTTGTTGATGCCTTTGTTATTGGACAACTCGCCGCCCATCTTCACCGTGGTGTGCACTTGTTCGCCTTTAACGGCGTCAACAGTCAACACAATCAAGCCGTCGTTGAGCAGCAGCAAATCGCCGGCTTTCACATCGCGGGGCAGCTCCTTGTAGTCCAGACCCACGCCTTGCAAATCACCGGCTTCGGTACGGGAAGCGTCAAGCACAAACTTGGCACCTGTTTCCAGCATGACTTTGCCATCAGCGAATTTGCCCACGCGAATTTTGGGGCCTTGAAGATCGGCCATGATGGCCACAACTTTGCCCGCACGCTTGGCGGCTTCGCGCACCAGCATCGCACGATCCACATGGTCTTGGGCCTTGCCGTGGCTGAAGTTCAAGCGCACCACGTTGACGCCCGCGAGAATCATCTGTTCGAGTATGGCGGGCTCACTAGAGGCGGGTCCTAAGGTGGCAACAATCTTGGTAGCGTGTTTGGACATAGTGGGTCTCTTGTTTAAATCGCCAGAGCATTCTCCCACGTGAATATGACGCGCTAATCAGGACCAAGCGAAAACCTGCCCCAGCGTAACGCTTGCAAGTGGCACAAACAAAAAGAGTCAGTTTGACTAAAGCTTTAAAGCTTGGCGGGCTTCTACATTGGGGCCATGAACACCTCGACACACCTCACTTCTTCGCTGATCGACGGCTTGCGTCCAGACTTCGTCAATACCTTGGCCCAACAGGGCCAAGTTCGCCGTTACCGCAAAAACACCTTGCTAATTCAAGGTGGGGACGTGGGCACCTGTGTTTATGTGGTGCTCGATGGTCAACTGCGCGAATTCGCCATGTCCCAAGACAGCAAGCCACGCGAAATCACTTTGTCTGTCGCCGTGCGCGGCGATTTGCTGGGCTTGCTGGCATTAGAGGGCGGCCCACACTGCGCTAACGTCATCACCTTGGGGCCGGCGGTGTGCGCGGTGGTCAGCGTCGAGCAGGTGAAACTGTTGTTGCAGCAAGACCCGAATGCGTCCATGGCTTTGTTGCAGCGGGCTCTGCAGCGTTTACGCTTGGCCACAGAAACCACCTGTTTGGCCTTGTTTTCCGATGCCTACAGCCGTTTAACCGCCTTGTTGATGCGTCAGCATCAGCCCGCGCCCATGACCCACGCCCAAATCGCCCAACACATTGGTTGCAGCCGCGAGATGGTCAGCCGCATCCTGAAAGAGCTGGTCCAAGGCGGTTATGTGGTGCGAGAGCCCGACAAGCTTTACCGTGTTTGTAGGCGTTTGCCCGTTCGATGGTAGGGGTAAGTTGATAAAAAGCTTGATTCGTTACAATTTACAGATATGACAATTCAAGAACAACCCATTCCTGTTGATCAACCCATGCCCCACCGCAAGGTGATTCGCGAATGGCTGATCCCTCTCTCCAACCGAGTCACAGCGCGTGCATTACTTTTATTAGCACTGGATTTTTCTGTTTGGGGTGCGTTTCTTGCCGGCACAGTGTATTTTGAGGACCTGTGGGCCAAGCTGTTGTGCGGGGCGGCCATGGGTTTCACCATTGGGCGTTTGTTCATCATTGGCCACGACGCTTGCCACCAAAGTCTCACGCCGCACCGCGGCTTGAACAAATGGATAGGGCGCATCGCCTTTTTGCCTTCGCTCACCACCTTCAGCCTGTGGGACATTGGCCACAACGTGGTGCACCACGGCTACACCAACCTCAAAGGTTTCGACTTTGTGTGGGCGCCACTCACCCAAGAAGAATTTGCCAAGTTGTCTTGGCGTGGTCGTTGGCTTGACCGCGCTTATCGAAGCGGTTGGGCCCCAGGCCTTTACTACATGATCGAGATTTGGTGGAAAAAAATGGTTTTCCCCAGCGCCAAAGAAATGCCAACACGCCGCCCCATTTTTGTCAAAGACAGCCTGTTGATCACTGCTTTCGCTGCTATTTGGGTGGCAGGCTCGGTGGCGGCTGCACTGGTCACCGAGCAGTCGGTTGCCTTGGTGGTTTTTTGCAGCGTGGTTGTGCCGTTTTTGTTTTGGTGCGCCATGATTGGTTTTGTGGTCTATGTGCACCACACCCATGTCAAAGTCTCTTGGCACGACGACCGCAGCGCTTGGGCCAAAGCGCAGCCCTTTGTGTCAACCACCGTGCACCTCACCTTCCCCTTGAAAATTGGGGCGCTTATGCACCACATCATGGAGCACACCGCTCACCATGTGGATATGAGCATTCCGTTGTATCGCCTCAAGCAAGCACAGAACAAGCTAGAAACACTGCTGCCAGGGCGCATCATTGTTCAGCCCTTTTCGTGGCGCTGGTATTTTCAAACCGCACGCGATTGCAAGTTGTATGACTTCACCCGCCAATGCTGGACGGATTACAAAGGGCGGGCGACGAGTTTGCCCGCCATGAATCCCGCCTGATAACTCAGGCAGCGCGTTTCATCAATATCTCAAACGCGGGCAGGGTTTTACCTTCCAGCACCTCTAGAAAAGCGCCGCCACCAGTAGAGATATAGCCTATTTGCGGCTCGATACCGTACTTGGCAATGGCGGCCAAAGTGTCGCCACCGCCGGCAATACTGAAAGCGTCCGAGTCTGCAATGGCCTGCGCCACCACCTTGGTGCCGTTCTCGAAAGCCGCAAACTCGAACACGCCCATGGGTCCATTCCACACAATGGTGCCGGCCGCCTTGAGCTGCGTGGCCAAGCGCTTGGCAGTGTCGGGGCCAATGTCCAAAATCAAGTCGTCGTCGGCCACCTCGGTGGCTTGCTTCACCGTGGCGACAGCGTGAGCACCAAAGCTTTTGGCGCAGACCACATCGGTGGGAATGGGTACCTCGGCGCCGCGTGCTTTCATGGCTTCAATCACAGCTTTGGCTTCGTCCACCAAATCGGGTTCGGCCAAAGACTTGCCAATCTTCATGCCCGCTGCCAGCATGAAGGTGTTGGCAATGCCCCCTCCCACAATCAATTGATCCACGTTTTTCGCCAGGGCTTGCAAAATGGTCAGCTTGGTGCTGACCTTGCTGCCCGCCACGATGGCTGCCAAGGGGCGCTTGGGGTTGGCCAAGGCTTTGGTGATGGCGTCTATTTCGGCTGACAACAAGGGGCCGGCACACGCAATGGGCGCAAACTGCGCGATGCCATAGGTGGTGCCCTCGGCGCGGTGAGCGGTACCAAACGCGTCATTTACATAAATGTCGCACAGTGCGGCCATTTGACGGGCTAAGTTTTCGCTGTTTTTCTTCTCGCCCTTGTTAACGCGGCAGTTCTCCAGCATCACTACTTGCCCAGCCGCAACCGAAACGCCGGACACCCAGTTGGCCAACACGGGCACTTCGCGATCCAGCAATTCACCCAAGCGTTTAGCCACGGGTGCGAGCGAGTCTTCAGGTTTGAACTCGCCCTCGGTGGGGCGGCCCAAATGGCTGGTCATCATGACCGCTGCGCCGGCGGCCAGCGCCATTTGGATACAAGGAACGGATGCGCGAATGCGGGTGTCTTCGCTGATCTGGCCTTGGTCGTCAAATGGCACGTTGAGGTCGGCACGGATAAAGACGCGTTGGTTTTTGACGCGCCCTTGGGCGCAGAGGTCGGCAAAGCGGATGATGTTCATGGGCTTGTCTCTTTATTATGGTATTTGGCGATGGCATTCTAGGGGCGCACGTTGGCTCGTGCAAGCCGCCTTGTGTTGTGGCTTAAGCCACCCGGACTGGGGAGCTTTTGCCAGCGAAAAGCGCAGCAAAAGACTCACCATTGCGGGGGGCTGCCGAAATGCCGGCGGGCGGCTGCTCTACCAGCCCAGCCCAATATGCAGAGGCAAATACACCGCCATGCCCACGACGATGGTGCCCAGCACCGCTTGGCCTTGGCCGCGTCGGTAGGTGTAATAGGCCACGCCGGCTGCTGCGCCTAACAGCCGTGCATCCAGCCCTGTGCTGATCAACTGTCCTTGCGTTGCAAGCACCTCGGGCACCACCACGGCAGCCAACGCGGCGATGGGCGCATAGAGCAAACCACGTTGTGCCCAGGCAGGAAAAGGCAACTCGCGGCTCAAGATAAAGAAAAAGCAACGCGCCAGCACCGTCATGGCCGCCAAACCCAGCAATGTGAGAAGTTGAAACACATCAATCATGTGGCGGCCTTGTTTACACCGGCGGTTTTTTCAATCACCAAGCACATGGCCACAGCCGCCGCGATGGCCACCAAGATGTTCAAGCGCAATGGCAAGGCATAAGCCGCGATGGCCGCAGCGCCCGACACCACCAAGGAAACGGTGCGCATGCGTGAACTGGCGAGCGAACAGAGTATGCCCACCAAGGCCAACACACCCGCAAAGCCCAAGCCCCATTCAAGCGGCACTTGGCTGGCCAACACAATGCCCAGAACGCTGGCGATTTGCCAGCCGGCCCAAGTTAAAAAACAGTTGCCACACAGATAGGCCATTTCGGCGCGCTGGCCTGCTGCGTCTGTGGCAGGTTGGGGGTGGTTTTGCACAAACTGCACATAGTTCAAATCGGCGATCAAGTAGCCAATGGTTAGGCGTTGCCAGCGCGGCCACGCCATCAAGTAGCCGCGCAAATGCAAGCTGAACACCGCAAAGCGCAAATTAACGCAAAAAGCCGTGGCCAATACCACCCACACCGGCGTGCCAACCGCCATCAAAGGCGTGACAGCCAGTTGGGCGCTGCCGCCATACACCAGCAAAGTCATCCATGTCGACATCGCCGTCCCCAAGCCAGCTTGCACCATGGACACGCCGGTCATCAAGCCCCAGGCCCAAATACCAGGTGCGACTTTGAAGGCGTCTGCCATGCCGGTGCGAAAAGCAGGATGGCGAAAATTGGCGGGGTCTAGAAACATGGACGAGGTTTCACTGGCCGAGGACCGCGTCTTGCCAATCTGATTGGCCGCGCAAGAGTTCGGCAAAGGCCAAGCGTTTACCGCCGGGTTTTTGCAGTTGCAGCAAGCGCAGCACGCCCTCGCCGCAGGCCACGTCCAAGCCTTGCTCGCTGGCTTGCACCACAGTGCCCGGGGCAAGAGGAGAGGCTTGAGACACAGCTTGCGCTGACCAAATCTTCAAGGGCTGGCCGTGGCGCAAAGTGTGTGCGCCAGGAAAGGGGTCGAAAGCGCGAATGCGCCGCGCCAACACCGAGGCGGGCAGCGACCAGTCGATCAGTGCTTCGTGTTTGTCTATCTTGGCGGCATAGGTGACGCCGTCTTCGGGCTGAGGGGCAGCGCTTAAGTGGGGCAGTTGCGCTAAGGTTTGCACAATGCCCTGGGCACCCAAGTCGGCCAACTTGTCATGCAAGCTGGCGCTGGTTTCGTCTTCCACCAAAGACAAGGTTTGACGCCACAAAACGGGGCCGGTGTCCAAGCCCTCTTCCATTTGCATGATGCACACGCCGCTTTGGGTGTCGCCGGCTTCGACGGCGCGTTGAATCGGCGCGGCACCGCGCCAGCGCGGCAGCAAAGAGGCATGGATATTCAAGCAACCCATGGGCACGCTGTGCAGCGCCCAAGTGGGCAGCAACAAACCATAGGCCACCACCACCATGACGTCAGCTTTGGCGTGTGCGATGGCTGCTTGCGCCTCAGCTGCTTCTTGGGGGTATTTGCCTTGCAAGCGTAAGCCGCTTGGCTGGCACACGGCCATGCCGTGCAGTTGTGCATATTGTTTGACGGCGGAGGCTTGCAGTTGCATGCCGCGACCCGCGGGGCGGTCGGGCTGGGTCAGTACCAAGGCGATGTCATGGCCGCTGGCATGCAAAGCGGCCAGCGCCTGTTGCGCAAAGACCGGTGTGCCGGCAAAGACCAAGCGCATCGCTTAGCGCTCGAGTTCGCGTTGGGCTTTGACCAGCTTGCCGCGAATGCGGGTGCGTTTGAGCAAGGACAGGTATTCGACAAACACCTTGCCCATGAGGTGGTCCATCTCGTGTTGTATGCACACCGCCATCAAGCCGTCGGCTTCATAGGTTTGCATTTCGCCGTGTTCATCTAAAGCCTGGATCCTCACTTGGGCGGCGCGTTCAACCGCATCAAAAACACCAGGCACCGACAAGCAACCTTCTTCGCCTTTGATGCGCTCTTCACTTTGCCATAGCAGCTCGGGGTTGATCATCACCAAGGGTTGGTTGTGTTCTTCGGAAACATCCATCACCACCACGCGTTCATGCACATCCACTTGGGTGGCGGCCAAGCCTACACCCTTGGATTCGTACATGGTCTCTATCATGTCGGCGGCCAAAGTGCGGATGCGCTCGTCCACCACAGCCACGGGCTTGGCGACGGTGTTTAAGCGGGGATCGGGGAAGGAAAGAATAGTAAGTAATGCCATGGGGCTGTATTGTCGCTTTTTTGGACGGCAAGGTGAAGTTTGGCTGAGGAATAAGCACAGTGTTGCTCTGCATTGGGTGTGGTTGTGGCTACTAAGCTGGCCTCCCTCTTATCTTTGAGACCTGCTTATGGCCTATTCAGAAACCCCCTCTTCACGGCATATTTCCCCCAAGCCAAATCAGGCGCATTGGCCGCTGGCTTTGCGCTTGTTGCTCACGCCAGGTTTGGGCGCACGCAGTACGCGCAAGCTGTGGGCGGAGTTCGGTTGCTTGGCGGCCATTTGGGCTGAACCCGTGGCAATGTTGGCGCAAGCGGTGGGCGAGGAGCTGGCCACGGCCATTCACAGCGAACCCCCTGACTGGGCGCAACACTGCGAGCGCACGTTAGGTTGGTTGGCGCAGGCTGGCCAGGGTGTGTCGCATGCTGTGTGGAGTTGGGATGATGAGGCTTTCCCCCAAGACCTGATGGACTTGCCTGATGCGCCGCTAATCTTGTTCGCCCGTGGTCAACTGCATTTGCCTTTGGGTCCGGCCGTGGCCGTGGTGGGCAGCCGCAACCCCACGCACCAAGGGCGTGAAAACGCCCGCGCATTTGCCTACAGCTTGTGTGCCGGGGGTTATGCCGTGGTGTCGGGCATGGCCATGGGCATTGATGCCGCCGCGCACCAAGGCGCTCTGCAAGTCAATGCGCCCACGCATTGCCCCACTGTGGCGGTGGTGGGCACGGGCCTCGATTTGGTCTATCCGCGCCAGCACCTAGGTTTGTCTCTGGATATTGCTTCTTGCGGCTGGGTCATCAGTGAGCTGCCCTTGGGCACCCATGCGAAGGCGCACCATTTTCCGCAGCGCAACCGTTTGATTGCGGGCTTGAGCCAAGGCGTGCTGGTGGTTGAAGCCGCGCTGCAATCTGGCTCTCTCATCACCGCGCAACAGGCCTTGGACCAAGGCAAAGAGGTGTTTGCTATTCCGGGCTCGATTCACTCGGCGCTGTCACGCGGCTGCCACGCCTTGTTGCGCCAAGGTGCCAAGTTGGTGGAAAACATCCAAGACATTGCCGAGGAAATGCCGCCCATCAGCGGCTTGGCCCCTAGACCTTTCAAGCCAAGCTTGCCCGCCGTCTTGCAAAACCCTCAAGCGTTTGCAGTGTGGCAAGCCTTAGGGGACGAGGCGCAAACTTTGGATGTGTTGGTCATGCACAGCCATTTGCCGGTGGCGCAGGTGTTGGCCTTGTTGCAACTCATGCAAAACCAAGCCTGCGTGTCCGTCACCACCGCCGGAACTTACCAACGCTTGCACCAGAGCAGCATCGATGAGCGTGATTGAGTGGAGGAGCTTATTGCTGAATAAATAAGCAGTTAAAACAGCGCGGAAAGAGGCTTTGAAAACAAGGTATATTCTCGCCATATGTTCGATGTTCTTGTGTATGTGTACGAACACTACTGGCGCGGCGAGGCCTGTCCTGAATTGCCCCTTTTGGGTCGCAAACTCAGTGCAGCCGGCTTTGAAGCCGATGAAATAGAGCAAGCGCTGTCTTGGCTCGCTGGATTACACACCGCTGCACAAAACGCAGAAACCATTCGTATCGATGCGCCTAAAACCGCTTGGGAAACTGCTTATGTGCAGTCGCCCACCAGCATGCGGGTGTATTCCATTTCAGAGCAACAACAATTGGGCGCTGCAGGCTTGGGCTTTATCACCTTCATGGAAGGTGCTGGCGTTTTGCCGCCGCAAGTACGCGAAATCGTGGTCGACCGCGCCATGGCGGTCAGCACCCACCCCATCAGCTTGGATGATTTGAAAATCATTGTGTTGATGGTCTATTGGAGTGCAGGCATAGAGCCCGACGCCTTGGTACTCGATGAGTTGTGCGACGACGTGAGCGAGCGCATCGCTCACTGACTGTTTAAACCACGGCACCCGCATTGGGGTCGTTAGGGTCTTCGTCAGGACCGTCTTTTTTAACTGTTTTAATCAGGTCTTCGCGGCGAATGCCCAGCCACATGGCAATAGCTGCAGCCACAAACACCGACGAGTAAATACCAAACAAAATACCAATCGTCAGCGCCATGGCGAAGTAGTGCAGCGTGGCGCCACCAAACAGCAACATAGACAAAACCATCAACTGCGTACAGCCGTGGGTGATGATGGTGCGGCTGATGGTGGAGGTGATGGCGTTGTCAATGATCTCAACCGTGTTCATCTTGCGAAAGCGGCGAAAGTTCTCGCGCACCCGATCGAAAATCACCACCGACTCGTTGACCGAGTAACCCAGCACCGCCAGCACCGCGGCCAGCACAGGCAGCGAAAACTCCCACTGGAAGTAGGCGAAAAAGCCCAAGATGATGACCACGTCGTGCAGGTTGGCAATGATGCCGGCCACCGCGTATTTCCATTCAAAACGGATGGCCAAATAAATCATGATGCCAATGACCACGCAGGCCAAGGCTTTGAGGCCATCAATGGCCAATTCGTCGCCCACTTGAGGCCCGACAAACTCGGTACGACGCAGCTCAGCGCTGGCGTCCATGTCTTTGAGGCTGCCCATCACTTTGGTGCTGAGCTCGGCCGCGTTGCTGCCCTTTGCCGCAGGCATGCGGATGAGCACATCACGCGAAGAACCAAAATTTTGCACTTGCACGTCGTTGATGCCCAAAGCCGCGATACGTTCGCGCATGGGGTCAAGTGCCACGGCTTGAGAAAAACTCACCTCCATCAAGGTGCCGCCGGTGAACTCCACCGACAAATGCAAACCTCGGCTGAAGAGGAAAAACACCGCCGCTAAAAAGGTGATGAAAGACACGGCGTTGAACACCAAAGCGTGGCGCATGAACGGAATGTCTTTGCGTATTTTGAAAAATTCCATGACAGGCTTTCTTTAATCGGCTTTGGCTTTAGCGATCACATTTTGGGTGGCGGCGTCAGGCTTCCACACCGTGCCAATCGAGACGGTTTGCAAACGCTTTTGACGGCCATACCAAAGATTGACCAAACCACGTGAGAAAAACACCGCCGAGAACATGCTGGTGAGAATGCCCAAACAATGCACCACCGCAAAGCCACGAACTGGCCCTGAACCAAATGCCAAAAGTGCCAAACCGGCAATCAAGGTGGTGACGTTGGAGTCCAAAATGGTTGACCATGCGCGGTCGTAGCCCATATGAATGGCGGTTTGCGGAGCCGCGCCGTTGCGTAACTCTTCGCGAACACGCTCGTTGATCAGCACGTTGGCGTCAATCGCCATACCCAAGACCAGCGCCATGGCCGCCATGCCAGGCAGGGTGAGCGTGGCTTGCAGCATGGAAAGCACAGCCACCAGCAGCAGCAAGTTGACCGCCAGCGCCACGCTGGAGATGACGCCAAACAAAGCGTAATAAATGCACATGAAGGCGGTAACCGCAACAAAGCCCCAGGTCACGCTGTCAAAACCTTTGGCGATGTTTTCAGCACCCAAGCTAGGGCCAATGGTGCGCTCTTCGATGATTTCCATGGGCGCTGCCAAGGAACCGGCACGCAACAAGAGAGAGGTGTCAGCCGCTTCCATGGTGGTCATGCGACCCGAAATTTGCACCCGACCACCACCAATTTCGCTGCGAATCACGGGTGAGGTGACGACTTCGCCCTTGCCTTTTTCAAACAGCAAGATGGCCATGCGCTTGCCCACGTTTTCGCGGGTGATTTCTTTGAAGATACGCGCACCCTTGGCGTCGAGGGTGAGATGCACGGCGGCTTCTTGGGTTTGGTTGTCAAAGCCAGGTTGTGCGTCGGTGAGGCTTTCGCCGGTCAGCACCACTTGTTTTTTCACAATCACCGCTTGGCCGTTACGGTCTAGGTATTTCTCCGCGCCAAAGGGCACGGGGCCGCTGCCCACTTCGGCAAGCCTTGCTTCTGCACCTTCTTCAACCATGCGAATTTCAAGGGTGGCGGTGCGTCCCAAAATGTCTTTGGCCTTGGCTGTGTCTTGCACGCCAGGAAGCTGCACCACGATGCGGTCCGCGCCTTGTTGTTGGATCACGGGTTCGGCTACGCCCAACTCGTTGATACGGTTGTGTAAGGTGGTGATGTTTTGTTTCAGGGCTTGCTCTTGCACCCGTTTGGCGGCTTCGGGTTTCAAGCTGGCGCTGAGTTTGACTTCATCGCCTTGCGCAGTGACAACAGAGACCAGATCGGGGAATTGGTCGCGCATCAAAGACACCGCCGCGTCGGCCGTGGCTTGCTCGCGAAAACCCATTTGTATGGTTTCTCTCTCGCGAGAGATGCCGTTGTGGCGAAGGCTTTTCTCGCGCAAAGCACTGCGCAAATCGCCGCTCAGGGAATCGAGTTTTTTGGTCAAGGCCGCATTCATATCGACTTGCAACATGAAGTGCACGCCGCCGCGCAAATCGAGGCCCAAATACATAGGGGCCGCCCGCAATGACGACAGCCAAGTGGGGGTGCGCGGAATCAGGTTCAGCGCCACCACATAAGCGGTGTTGGCGGCATCGGGGTTGAGCGCGTGTTGAATCGCGTCTTTGGCTTGCAGCTGTTGCTCGGTGGTCTCAAAGCGTGCTTTGAGCGAGTTGTTTTCCAAGCCAATCATCGAAGGGCTGAGGGATGCGGCTTTGAGCGCCTCTTCCACCTTGCCTAAAGTGGCGGTGTCTACCTTGACGCTGGCGCGCGCGGGTGAGACTTGCACCGCGGGCGCTTCGCCAAAGAAATTCGGCAAGGTATACAAACTGCCCACGCAAAAAGCGATGAGGATGACCAGGTATTTCCAAACGGCGTAACGGTTCATGGCGCGGGCAGGGTTGGTTTATTTGATGGAGCCTTTGGGCAGCACTTGCACCACAGCGGAGCGCTGCAGTTGCACTGTCACGCCGTTGCCAATCTCAAGGCCAATTTGGCTGTCACTGATGTGGGCAATTTTGCCGAGGATGCCGCCCGAGGTGACCACTTCATCGCCCTTGGCCAATGCGTCAAGCATGGCTTTGAGCTCTTTTTGGCGCTTCATTTGCGGGCGGATCATGACGAAATACAGCACCACAAACATCAGCACCAAGGGCAGCATGCTCATGAGCGAGGAGCCAAGGTCGCCGCCACCAAGAGCAGCGGGGGCGGATTGGGCGTAAGCAGATGAAATGAACACAGTAAATTCTCCAAATTCGGGCAACCGGCGATTGTATGCGCTCAGGTTTTACAACCCGTTTCAACTCCGCGCAAAAGAAATCAGCGTAGAAAGTTGTCCCTGATCGGCATCGCGTAAAGCGCTTAGGTACTGTTCGCGCAGTACGCCTGCCGAAGTCATGCTGGCGGCGTTGCCGCCCCAACTCAGGCGCGAATGGCCAAGGCGCATGACCAAAAGATCAGCCATCAGGCGGGCGTGGCGACCATTGCCGTTGGGAAAGGCATGGATCCATACCAATTGGTGGTGGAACCGGACTGCCATCTCGTCAGCTTCAAAGACATGATGTTCAATTTGATAGTGTGTGTTGTCCAGTAGCTCGCGCAATTTCACTGCCACTTGCGACCAGTCCACGCCGATGTTTTTGTTGCTGCTTCGAAAGGTGCCTGCCCATCGCCACGTTTGGTCAAACATCTGACGGTGCAGGTCGCGCGCGAAGCCTTCGGTCAATAACACGCGTTTTTTCTGGCGTCCTGCCCATTGCTCGCCTTGGGCGATATTCATTTGCTCCCAGGCGTTCAGATCGCCTTGGGTGCTGATGTGTGTTGGTACCAATCCAGCGGCCTCGTCTGGATCGAGTGGCGTGGCGCCTGGCGGGTAGAGGAATTCCATGGTGCTGACCTCACCAGAGTTCTCGGCGTGAGCCTTCAAGCAATGCCTTGGTCGCAAGCGCCAATTGAAGCTTGTTCTGTGGTTCTTCAACTGTTTGATCTTCAAGGGACATCGAATGGGCGACCGGGCGCAAACGCTCACGAGCTACTGATTCGGCTTGGTTTTGAACCATGTCTTTCAAACTGGTGCGCGGCACCAAGGCGTATTTCAGTTCGCAATCCAAGGCGGCGGCCAGTTTGCGCAGGCTGGCCAAGCTGATGGTTTCGGACGCCTCTGAGCTTTCCAATTTGCTCACGCCTGCGTGTGTCATGCCCAATCGACGTGCGAGTGCCGCTGCAGACATGCCCAAGGATTCCCGAATGGCACGCACCCAACCTGAGCCAGGCCTAGGGCTCAATGCAGCAGCTTGCCAAAGGGCCAGTTGGTCGTTGAGTTGCTGCAGCTGAAGATCGCGAAAGGACTTGTTCATGAAACCCAAAGGTAATATTAAAAGAAATTAATATTAACTCATAGGCATGATTTTAACAACGTGAAAGATACCTATAAGTATGTTTTTCTGCAAAAACGACACATTGCAACTAAATGCGGATGAATCAAGCCCACCTTGTTTGGTCAGTTGAGATGAGAGGCTTAGCAGGGCAAGCATAAAAAACAACTAAAAATAGTCTTTACTGCGTATAGAAAACCTTGCTACCCGAGACTGGTACGCCAAAGAATCCGCAGAGCAAGGCTGGAGCGTGCGAGCAAATCGGGATATCGTCGCCAAACGAATGACAGCGCAACAAATCGCCGATGCACAAAAGTTGGCGCGTGATTGCCAAGCACGGCAGTTCAAGGGATGTGAATAATCTAGCTAGGGTACGTGCGGAAGGCCCCGCCAAAGGCGCATGAGGCAGGTCGTCCGCGGCCGACATTGCGTCAGCAGGAGGCCAGGGCGAGCCTGCTCAGGCGCCGGTTGGCGTAAAGCCTCGCAATGGCGCTCAGCTCAGATGCACCCCAATCAACCCCGCCAACTCAAACATCCCCACTGAATCCTTGCCAAACACGGTTTTCAATTTCGCGTCGCACTGGATCGTGCGTTTGTCTTTGGGGTCTTGCAGGTTGTTGGTCTTGATGTAGTCCCACAGCTTTTTCATCACCTCGGTGCGGGCCACGGCCTCGGGCCCGATGACCGCTGCCAACGCAGCGCTGGGTGCTTTGCCCGCCGCTGGTTTGCGCGGGGCTTTGGGTTTAGCTTCTTTGACTGCTTTGGCGGCTGCCTTTTTTGCTGCAGGCGTCTTTTTGCTGGGCAGGGTTTTGCCCGCTGCTTTGGCCAGTGCGCGGGTGGTGGGTGCACCGCCTTTTTTCGGGTACTTGCTGGGCTCGAAGGCAAAGCTCACCTTGCCGGCTTCGGCGTCGTAGCTGAGGTAGGCCTTGAAGGCACGGCGGGTGCGCATGGAAACAAACTTTTCCAGCAAATCGGTTTTGCCCTCGGCCAAGAGTTTGCGCACTTGGTCCAGCTCAATCGGCTGCTGCAAGATGACGCGGCCTGTTTTGAAGTCGCAGCTGGGCGTGGGCTGGGCGTTGGTGGGCACGGATTTGCTGCACACATAGTTAGCGCCGTGCTCGTGCACCGCAGAGCCGCACTTGGGGCAAGCGCCCAAATTCTCGGCGTCACCAAACTCCACAATTTCGCCGCTCTCGGCGTTTTTGTCATCACCAAAGTCAAATTCCAGCTTCCAGTTCTTTTCTTCCTCGTTGAACTTGAGCGCAATTTCAGCGGTGAAGGGCCAACCGGCTTTGGAGCGAAAGCCCTCTAGCGGGCCGATTTTTTTGTCGTGTAAAAACTGCTCCACCTCGGTGGGCTCAAAGGTGCGGCCTGCCGGTGTTTTGCCAAACGAGAAACCACAGCCCGGGCCTTGAATTTCCCCGTCGGCATTGGTGGTGGCCACCGCACCGGCTTTACCTATACAGGTGTAGCGGCGGTAGTTTTCTTTCACCACGCCGCCACAAGTGGGGCAGGGGGTGGTGAGGGTGGCGTAGTCGCCAGGAATGGTGTCGCGGTCGTATTCCTTGGCTTTTTTTACCATGCGTGCGGTCATCTCGGCGATGTCTTGCATAAACGCTTCGCGTGACAACTGCCCTTTTTCCATTTGCGAGAGCTTGAACTCCCAGTCGCCGGTGAGGTCGGCGCGGGACAACTCTTCCACGCCCAAGCCACGCAACAGCGTCATCAACTGAAAAGCTTTGGCGGTGGGGATGAGTTCGCGCCCTTCGCGCAACATGTATTTTTCGTTGAGCAAACCTTCGATGATGGAAGAGCGAGTGGCTGGCGTGCCCAAGCCTTTTTCTTGCATGGCTTCGCGCAGTTCGTCGTCTTCCACGGTTTTGCCCGCACCTTCCATGGCGCCCAGCAAGGTGGCCTCGGAGTAGCGTGCAGGCGGGCGGGTTTTCAAACCCTTGGGGTCGGCCTCAGACACCTTGGGCTTTTCACCGGCGTTGAGCTTGACCAAAATCTTGCCGGATTCTTTGTCTTCTTCTTCGTCCACTTCTTTGCCGTAAATGGCTTGCCAGCCCGGCTCGACCAACACGCGGCCGGTGGTTTTGAAATGATGGGTTTTTCCAGCAGCGGCTACTTGGCTGATGCGGGTGGTGTCCATGAACTGCGCGGGCGGATAAAACACCGCGATGAAGCGGCGCACCACGAAGTCGTAGAGTTTTTGCTCAGCGTCAGACAAACCGCTGGGCGCTTCTAGCGTGGGGATGATGGCAAAGTGGTCGCTGACCTTGGCGTTGTCGAACACTTTTTTGCTGGGCTTGATGTAGCCCTGCGCGATAGCGGTTTTGGCGAAGGGTGCCAAGTGGCCCATGCTGCTCTTGGCCAGCATTTGCATGGTGTCTTTGACGGTAGGCAGATAGTCTTCGGGCAGGTGGCGCGAATCGGTACGCGGGTAGGTTAAGGCTTTGTGACGCTCGTAGAGGCTTTGCGCCAGCGAGAGCGTGGTTTTGGCCGAGAAGCCAAAGCGTCCATTGGCCTCGCGCTGCAAGGTGGTCAGGTCGAACAGACCTGGGCTGCCCTTGCTGCTGGGTTTGCTTTCTTCGGTGACGGTGGCGGTTTGGTTGCGCACCGCGTCGGCAATCGCTTGCGCTTCGGCCAAGGTCCACACACGGTCTTCTTTGATTTCTTTGTCGTCGGCATGGGCTTTGTGCGTGGGGTTGAACCATTTGCCCGGGTAAGCGCCGGCTTGGGCTGCAAAACTCGCGTGAATTTCCCAGTAGTCGCGGCTGACAAATTTACGTATCAATTCTTCGCGCTCAACCACCACCGAGAGGGTAGGCGTTTGCACCCTGCCCACGGTGGTGAGGAAGAACCCGCCATCGCGTGAATTGAAAGCAGTGAAAGCGCGGGTGCCGTTGATGCCGACCAACCAATCGGCTTCAGACCGGCTGCGCGCCGCGTCAGCCAAGCCCTGCATTTGGGCAGCTGTGCGCAGGCTGTCAAAGCCGTCGCGTATGGCTTGCGGTGTCATGGATTGCAGCCACAGGCGTTTGACAGGTTTGTCTAGGGGTTTTTTTCCACCGGCGTATTGCTCGATCAGCCTAAAAATGAGCTCGCCCTCGCGCCCCGCGTCACAGGCGTTGATGATGGCGCTCACATCTTTGCGCTTGGCTTGCTTGACAACCGCCGACAAGCGCGACTTGGTTTTCTCTACCGGCTTCAAATCGAAGTAGGGCGGGATGACCGGCAGGTGGGCAAAACTCCATTTGCCGCGTTTGACGTCAAACTCTTCGGGTGCTTGTATTTCCACCAAGTGGCCTACCGCGCTGGTGACCACAAAAGTGTCGCTCTCAAAATGATCGTCGTGCTTTTCAAACTTGCCCGCAGTGGGCGTTAAGGCGCGAACAATGTCTTGCGCAACCGAAGGTTTTTCGGCGATGACCAGTGTTTTACTCATGCAAATATTCCTTGCTTACAATCCGTCGACTCGCGCGCGCACGCGCACATGTACGTATTCAACATAGCAGAATTTTCTGACAGGCTTCCATGACCTCTTCCAGCAACAGCGGCAAACGCATTCAGGTGCGACGCTCAGGCGTTCACGGCAAAGGGGTGTTTGCCCTCACTGATATAGCCAAAGATGAAATCATCATCGAATATATCGGCGAAGTCATCAGTTGGAAAAAAGCGCAAAAACGCCACCCCCACGATCCTAAAGACCCCAACCACACTTTTTATTTCCACGTGAGTGAAAAACATGTGATTGATGCACTTTATGGCGGCAACGACTCGCGCTGGATCAACCACTCTTGCAAACCCAACTGCGAAGCAGACGAAGCCGGCGAGCGCATCTTTATTCGCACCTTGCGCAAAATCAAAGCCGGTGAAGAACTCAATTACGACTATGGCTTGGTGATTGACGAGCCTTACACAGCCTCACTTTTGGCTGATTACCCTTGCCGTTGCGGTGCGCCCCAATGTCGGGGCACTTTGCTGTCACCCAAGTCTTGAGCTGATGCGCGCAGGCAACGCTCCCCTGCATTGGCCACACGCGCAATTGCAAGAGGCGGTTGCCTTGCTGGGCGCGCATGCCCATGTCGAGGTGGTGGCTGAAATTGATTCAAGCAACAGCGAACTCATGCGTCGTGCACGTTTGGGCGACACCCGACCTACTTTGCTGGTGGCTGAACAACAAAGCGCGGGTCGCGGCAGACAAGGGCGGGTTTGGCAGGGCCAACGCGCCGACACCCTCACCTTTTCTTTGGGGCTGATGCTGGCGCCCGCCGATTGGTCGGGCTTGTCTTTGGCGGTGGGCGTTTGTGTGGCCGAGGCACTGGACCCACAGCACAGCATGGGCATGGGTTTGAAGTGGCCCAACGATATCTGGATGGGCGAGCCAACTGCAGCGCGCAAGCTGGCGGGCACACTCATAGAAACAGTTTGGGTGGAGGGCGACCACAACACATCGCGCTACACCGTCATTGGCATGGGTATCAATTTGCATGCGCCCCATAACAGCGAATTTGGCATACCTGCCGCTGGTTTGTGTGAGTGGATGGGCGACACCTTGTTGCCGCCCCAGGTTTTGGCCCGGTTGCTAACTCCTTTGGTGAACGGCATCAAGCTGTTTGAGGCCCAAGGTTTTGCGCCGTTTCGAGCCGGTTTTGCCAAGCGCGATGTCTTGCTGGGTCAAGCCGTGCGCTTGAGTAACGGCCGCGAAGGCGTGGCCTGCGGCGTCGATGCCGCGGGGGTGTTGCAGTTGGATACGGCACAGGGGCGCTTGGCGGTCAGCAGTGACGAGGTCAGCGTGCGGCTTGCGGTGGGTGCGGCATGAGGAAATACCTCAGCGCTTTGGCGCTGTTGCTGGTGTTGGCCAATTTGCTGTTTTGGGCTTGGTCGAGTGGCAGCTTGAAAATAGTGGGATGGGCGCCTATCGACCCGCGTGAACCCCAGCGCGTGGAAGAGCAGTTGCGACCCGAAGTTGTGCGCTTGATCGACAGCGAGAACCGCCGCTAAAGCCTTGTCGCTCAGGGCTGCTTATCCCCAGCCCATCCAGAGCGCCCACCGGTAGGTGATCCACGCCGCAGCGTAGGCCAAAGCAAACAAATAGGTGGTGGCGATCAATGGCATCTTCCAGCCGCCGGTTTCCCGTTTGATGGCCGCCAGTGTCGACAAGCATTGCGGGGCAAACACAAACCAAGCCAGCAGCGAGAGCGCTGTTGCCACACTCCATTGTTGGGCCAAGATGGGCGAGAGGGCTTCAGCGGTGTTGTCTTTGCTCGAAGAAATGGCATACACCGTGGCCAAGGAACTGACCGCGACTTCACGAGCGGCCATGCCAGGCACCAGCGCAATGCTGATTTGCCAGTTAAACCCAATAGGTGCAAACACATTTTCCAGGGTATGGCCTAACCAGCCTGCATAGCTGTATTCAATGGCGGGTCGGGTGGCGTTGTCAGGCGCACTGGGGTAGCTGGCCAAAAACCACAATGCCAGCGTCAGCGCCATGATGGTGCCACCCACGCGGTGCATGAAGATGCGTACCCGTTGGCGCAAGCCTATGACCAAATTGCGCAGACTGGGCACATGGTAGGCAGGCAATTCCATCATCAGGGGGCGGCTGAGTTGCCCCCCACGGGTGAGTCGTTTGAGCACCCAAGCCACCAGCATCGCGCCAACGATTCCCACGAGGTAGAGCACAAACAAAACCAGCCCTTGCAGCGCCAAGCCAAACACCTCACGCGGCGGAATAAACGCGCCAATCAACAGCGCATACACCGGCAAACGTGCCGAACAGGTCATGAGTGGCGCAATCAAAATAGTGACCATGCGGTCACGCTCGTTGGCAATGGTTCGCGTGGCCATGATGCCGGGAATGGCGCAGGCAAAACTCGACAACAAAGGAATGAATGAGCGGCCCGATAAACCCACCGAGCCCATGATGCGGTCAAGCAAAAAAGCAGCGCGTGGCAAGTAGCCCGACTCTTCGAGCAGCAAGATGAAGAAAAACAAAATCACGATTTGCGGCAAAAACACAATCACGCCGCCCAAGCCCGCAATCAAACCATCGGCCAGCAAACTGCGCCACCAGGTCTCGGGCAGATGGGCCACGGCCTGATCGGCCAACCAAGCCGTGGCCTCTTTGATGGCATCCATGGGCGGCACCGCCCAAGTAAACACCGCTTGGAAAATCAAAAACAGCACCACCACCAAAATGAGGGGTCCCACCAAAGGGTGTAACAGCACGCGGTCGAGTTGGTCGCTCACGGCATCAGGCAGCAAGGTGTCCAAGGACAGGCGGCGCAAAATATCTTGTACCACCCGATGGTCGGTTTCAGGTGAGTGGTTTAAAGCATCGGTGACAGGCAAGGCCTCAGGATTTGGGGTCTGCCAAGAGGCGTTTTCCAGCCATTCGTTCAAAGCCGCGTGGCCTTGGGACTGCACCGCCACCGTGCTCACCACGGGCAGGCCAAGGGCCTCGCTCAGGGCTTGTGTGTCAATGTGTAAACCGCGTTTGGCCGCCAAATCCGACATATTCAAAGCCACGATACACGGCAACCCCAAGCGTTTGACCGCCAACACCAAGCGCAAGCCTTTGCGTAAATTGGTGGCGTCAACCACGCACACCAGCACTTGCGGGCGTCTTTCACCCAAGGCGCGACCCATCAACACATCGCAGGTGATGCGCTCATCTTCTGAGCGGGGGTACAGGCTGTAGGTGCCCGGTAGATCGAGCACCCTAAGCGGTTGACCCGAGGCCAAGCGCATCAAACCCTCTTTGCGCTCCACCGTCACACCGGCGTAATTGGCGACTTTTTGCCGACTGCCCGTCAACAGGTTAAAGAGCGCGGTCTTGCCGCAGTTGGGGTTGCCCACCAAGGCAACCAAGGGGCCGCTGGCATGCAAATAAATTTTTTGTTCACGCATGATCGTCTAGCGAATCCAACTCGATGCAACGCGCTTCGGCGCGGCGCAGTGCGAAAGTGGACATCCCTACTCGAACCACCATCGGGTCGCCGCCCGGAAAAGCGCGGGTCATGACCGAGACTTGTTCATTGGGCAAAAAGCCGATTTCTTCTAGCTGTCGCGCACGCTCTTCGTTCAAAACGTCGCTGAGTACGCACTTCACCCGCAGCGGGGTGGTCAAAGGAGCGGTATCGAGGTTCATGAGCCCATCATAAACGAGAATCATTCTTGTTTAGATTGATCTATATCAAAAAAGGTCAATTTAGGCAGGGACTTAAGCATGATAGCGCAACCTATTCTGCGAAAACCACATTAAATTGCGCCCCAGGCGGATGCTGGCCGGGGTGGGTTGCTTGCAATTGCACCGTCGCGCCGTGCTTGTGGGCGATTTCCATCACGATAGGCAAGCCCAGTCCCGAGCCGTCTGCTTCGGTACCCAGCGCACGGTAAAAAGGCTCGAACACCCGCTCGCGTTCGGCCTCAGGAATGCCTGGCCCTGAGTCCTCGACTTGCAAGACCAGCGCCTTATTTGAATCGCGAAACACCCGCGCCGTCACCACGCCAGGGCGCTCGGGGCTTGAAGGCGTGTAGTTCAAGGCGTTCTCAATCAAGTTGCGCACCATCTCTTTAAGCAAAACCGGGTTGCCTTCAAGCCAAGCCGAGTCGCAAGCTTTGTCAAAGCCCAAATCGATATGCCGCTCCATGGCCAGCGGCAAAGAATCTTTCACCACCTCCATCGTCAAGCCAGACAGATCACAGGAAAGTTTGGCCACAGGCGCGCCGCTGCTTTCTGCACGCGCCAAGGCCAGCAACTGGTTCACCGTGTGGGTGGCGCGCATACTGGAGCGCGCAATTTGCTGCAGCGACTGCTTCAAATCATCGGCTGAAGCGTCTTTGCGCAAAGCCAAATCGGCTTGCATACGCAAGCCCGCCAGCGGCGTCTTCAACTGATGCGCGGCGTCTGCCAAAAAACGCTTTTGCGTGGCAATCGAGTCTTGCAAGCGCTGCAGCAACTCGTTGATAGACGACACCAAGGGCGAGACCTCTATGGGCACCACGCTTTCGTTCAAGGGGCTCATATCGTCGGGCTTACGCTGGCGTATGCGTTGCTCAAGTTCATTCAAGGGTTGAATGCCACGCGCCAGCGCCAGCCAAATCAGCAATACAGCCAGCGGCAAGATGACAAACTGCGGCAGCATCACGCCTTTGATGATTTCATTGGCCAACACCGAGCGCTTTTCTAAGGTTTCAGCCACCTGCACCAGAGCCGGGCGGGCGTTGGGTGGTTTGACACGCACCCAGATGTAAGCCACCCGTATGGGCACGCCTTTGCGTACATCGTCGCGCATGCGCAGCTCATCGGTGACCAGCTTTTCGTCTTCTTGCGGCAAGGGCAAATCGCTGTCACCGCTTAAAAACTCACCCTTGGCCCCCAGCACTTGGTAGTAAACCTCGTCGGTGGGGTCAGCCAACAAAAAATCGTTGGCAGGCTTTGGAAATTGAAAACGCACATCGGTTTCATCGCTTTGTACCAATTGGGCCAAAGCGTGGGCGTTGTAGCCCAAACCGCGGTCAAAAGGCACGCGTGCAATGCCTTCGGCAATTAACCATGTGAGACCAAAAGTGATGGGCCACAGCAGCAAAAACGGCGTGAGCATCCAATCAAGAATTTCGCCAAACAAAGAGCGTTGGCGGCGTTGAAACAGCTTCACGGCGCAGCGACAGGCGCTTCAGTGGCAGGATGGATTTTTTCCAAACAGTAGCCTAGGCCGCGCACCGTGGCAATGCGGATCGGCCCCTTCTCTATCTTTTTGCGCAAACGGTGTATGTACACCTCGATGGCGTTGTTGCTCACCTCTTCGCCCCACTCGCACAAGCGTTCGACCAACTGGTCTTTGCTGACCAAGCGCCCCACGCGTTGCAACAACACTTCCAGCAAACCCAGCTCGCGTGCAGACAACTCGACCATGCGCCCATCGATGGTGGCAACGCGTCCGGATTGGTCGTAAATCAACGGGCCGTGGCTGATGGTGGCGGTGGTGCTGCCCATGCCGCGACGAGTCAGTGCGCGCACCCGGGCTTCAAGTTCTTGCAAGGAAAAAGGTTTGGCCATGTAGTCGTCAGCACCGTAATCCAAGCCCTTGACCCGCTCTTCCACGCTGTCGGCGGCGGTAAGTATGAGTACGGGCAGGTTGTTGCCTCTGGCGCGAAGACGTTTGAGAACTTCAAGCCCGTGCATTTTGGGCAAACCCAAATCGAGAATGATGAGATCAAATTCTTGCGATGTCATCAAGGCCGCGTCTGCTTCGTTGCCATTGGCGACATGGTCAACCGCAGCGCCCGAGGCGCGCAAGGTGCGAAGCAAGCCATCTGCCAGTACCTGGTCATCTTCAGCGATCAGTATTCGCATGCGCTGTCTCTCTGCTATTTGTGCTGTCGATTCTAGGGTGAACCTGAGGTGTTTTCGGCATTTGAATCATGCGGGTTAACGCCAGTCATAACCTGCGATGCGCCGGCTTACACCTATCTCGGCAAGCCAAGATGAACCTTAATGGCGTCTTCGACGGCCAATAAATCGGTCTTTTCAAGGGAGCCCAGCTGGCTTTTAAGTCTGGCTTTGTCTGCCGCCATGATTTGGTCGGCCATGGCTTTGCTGGCCTGCCCAGCGACGCTCACGAGGGCTTCGCCCGGATAGGCTTTTTCCGTGTTGCTCGTCAGCGGCACCACAACCACCCTGGCCAAGTTTCGGTTGGCGGCATCGTTGCTGACGATGACCGCTGGGCTGGTCTTCTTAATTTCAGAGCCCAAGGCGGGATCAAATTCAACCCACCAAACTTCACCGCGTTTCATTCGCCATTTCTTTCGCGAGTGCGGTGGTCCATTCAATGGCTTGGGCTTCTCTTTCATGGTCTTGCGCCATGGCTTTGTATCCGTCATCGAGGGAATTGCCCAGCACGTGAGGGCGTAGCAAGTCCTCAATGAACTGGCTCATTTTGCGCTTGCCAACCGTGCGCCAAAGTCCTTCGTAGACAGCCTCATCGAGCGTGATTGTCATTTTCTTATGCATGGACGTTCTTAAACACGTTATACGTATACATTTTAGCTTAGACCACCACGTAATGTGAATACGCCCCTGCATAAGCCTCAAGCCCCAAGCTGACCACGGTGGCCACATCCGCACCCACCTCTTGGCGAAACTCGTCTTCGGCCTGCGCGATAGCGGCTTCAAAGGCTTTCAGCCAAGACAGCCCCGTGTCGGTAAACACAATGCGTTTGGCGCGTGCGTCGCCTGGGTCGTCTTCACGCCGCACCACGCCCCAAGCCTCGCATTGGTTGACCAAGTCGCCCATGGCTTGCTTGCTCATGCCCGCCATGGCCGCGAGGTCATTCAGGCGCGCGCCCTGCAACGGCAGGTGCCGGGTGATGTGGATGTGGGCCGCGCTGATCTTGTCGCGTGCGGCCAAATTGGACAAGGCCAAGGGCGCGTCAATATGCTGCGCCATCAACACCAAGACCCGTGCGTCAAAGCGACGCATGGCGTGGCCGAGCAAGCGCCCCAAATGCGATTGACGCCAATCGTGGCCAGAAGAAACAAGGTTAAAAGCCATGGCTATATGGTAAGGCAAACTGACCAAAAAAAGTGTTTACAGAAATGTATGACGCAGATAAAGTACTGTTCAAGCATCCAGCCTAAGGTTAGAAACAGGCAAAGATGAAGTTCACAACCCATTGACATTAAAGGAGATTTCCATGGACAACGCCAAAACTATCGCCGCCGCTGGCGAAAAAGCCAAAGCCCTTCAAGCCGCGCTGGCCCAAATTGAAAAACAGTTTGGCAAAGGCACCATCATGCGTTTGGGTGAAGGCGAGGTTATCGAAGACATACAAGTCGTCTCTACCGGCTCACTCGGCTTGGACGTCGCCTTGGGCGTGGGCGGTCTGCCACGCGGTCGGGTCATCGAAATTTACGGCCCCGAGTCCTCAGGCAAAACCACCCTCACCTTGCAAGTCATTGCCGAGATGCAAAAAACCGGCGGCACTTGCGCCTTTGTCGACGCCGAACACGCCCTAGACGTGCAGTACGCGCAAAAACTCGGCGTCAACCTGCAAGAACTGCTCATCAGCCAGCCCGACACCGGCGAGCAGGCCCTGGAAATTGTTGACAGCTTGGTGCGCTCTGGCGCGGTCGACCTCATCGTCATCGACTCGGTGGCAGCACTCACGCCCAAGGCCGAGTTGGAGGGCGAAATGGGCGACTCACTGCCTGGCTTGCAAGCCCGCCTTATGAGCCAAGCACTGCGCAAGCTCACCGCGCACATCAAGAAAACCAATTCCACCGTTATCTTCATCAACCAAATCCGCATGAAGATTGGCGTCATGTTCGGTTCACCCGAAACCACCACCGGCGGCAATGCGCTCAAGTTTTACGCCTCTGTGCGCTTAGACATTCGCCGCACCGGCACCATCAAAAAGGGCGAAGAGTCCATCGGCAACGAAACCAAGGTCAAGGTGGTCAAAAACAAAGTCGCGCCGCCGTTCAAAACCGCCGAGTTCGACATCTTGTTTGGCGAGGGTATCAGTCGCCACGGCGAAATCATTGACATGGGCGTGGCCGCCAAGATCGTCGACAAATCCGGTGCTTGGTATGCCTACCAAGGCGAAAAAATCGGTCAAGGCCGCGACAACGCCCGCGAGTTTTTGCGCGAAAACCCCGAGTTGGCCATTGAAATTGAAAACAAAGTGCGCGACTCCTTGGGCATTCCTTTGTTGCCCGCCGACGCCGAAGCGCCCAAGTTACAAGCCGTCAAATGAGCGCGGTCGTGGTGAATTGGCCTTTCAAAGTAGTGCAGGGCGGGAGGGCAGACAAGCCCCCCGCAGCATCCTCGACCCCCTCGACCTCCTCGGTGAAAGCCCGCGCTGTCAGCTTGCTGGCGCAGCGCGAGTACTCGCGCCAAGAACTCACCGAAAAACTGGCCGCAGAAGATGTCAGCCCTGAAGAGTTGGCGCTGACCTTGGCGCAGTTGGAGGCCAAGGGCTTGGTCGACGACACCCGTGTGGTGGAAACCTTGGTCAACCGCCGCGCCGGCAAATTGGGCGGCATGCGTTTGCGCCAAGAGTTGCAGGCCAAGGGCGTGTCGCCAGACTTGGTAGCCGAAACCATGGCAGGTTTGAAAGATTCCGAGCTGGCGCGGGCGCGCACTGTTTGGCAAAAGAAGTTTGGGCAGCTGGCAAGCTCAAGCGCAGAACGCCATAAGCAAGCGCGCTTTTTGGCCAGTCGCGGGTTTTCGGGGGAAGTGGTGCGCCAAGTCGTTTCAGGCTTAGTCGACGACGATCTTTAAATAGCCTTAGTTGAGAGCTTGCCAACCACGGCGGGCTCGAACGCCTCTCACCATCGCTGCGCGCTGATGCTCGAGTTGGTCCAAGCCCGCCATGCTTGTCAAGCTGACCCGCTGTTTTGAAAGAACTTCTAAAAGCCAATCTTTAGATCTCAGAGTATTTAATTGCGTAGTTCTCCAAGATCCTACTTAAATGCCGCACGGACTGGGGAGCTTTTGCAAGCGAAGAGCGCAGCAAAAGACTCACCATTGCGGGCGGCTATGCAGGCAAGTCCAGCATCAAACGCAAGTTCTGCACCGCCGCCCCACTGGCCCCTTTGCCCAAGTTATCTAATCGAGCCATCAACACAGCATGACCATGGGCGAGGTTGTCAAACACCCGCAACTCCATCAAATTGGTGTCGTTCAAAGCGGTGGCGTCAAGCTTCAAGTCGTCAGTCGGCGGCAGTACCTTCACGCAAGGCTCGTCAGGCTGGTTGGTGCTGGCATAGTGGGCCGCTAGCGCTGCGTGCAGGTCTGCTGCGCTCACGCGAGTAGGTAGCGAAGCCAAGTGCAAAGGCATTTGCACAATCATGCCTTGCTTGAAGTTACCCACACTGGGTACAAACAACGGCCGACAGGCAAGGCCTGTGCAATGCATGATCTCTGGGATGTGTTTATGCGACAGCCCAAGCGCATAAGCTTCAAACAGCGGCGCTTGTCCAGCTTCATAAGCCTCAATCATGCTGCGCCCGCCGCCCGAGTAGCCGCTGACCGAAGGCAAGCAAAGCGGGAAATCGCGGGGAATCAGGCCAGCGTCTATCAGCGGGCGAATCAGCGCAATCGCCCCCGTGGCATAACAGCCCGGGTTGGCCACGCGCTTGGCGTGGCGAATCTTGTCGGCTTGGCCCACAGCCAGTTCAGCAAATCCATACACCCAGTTTGCATGGATGCGGTGGGCAGTGGAGGCGTCGATGATGCGCGGCTGATGGCCGACCATGGCGTCAATCATGGCCACAGTTTCAAGCGCGGCCTCATCATGTAAGCACAGCACCACCATATCCACCTTAGCCAGCAGGGCGCGTTTAGCTTCGGGGTTTTTACGCAGCGCTGGGTCAATGCTCACCACAGTCACTTGGGGAAGCATTGCTAAACGCTCACGAATTTGCAAGCCGGTGGTACCGGCTTCGCCATCAATGAAAACCTGAGACATGATGAGTATTCTTTCTATGAGAAACAAAGGTGACAGCAAACACTCTAAGCCGCGTGTCCGGAGTCACAAAAGTCGGTTCTTGGTGCAATGCAACATGATACATTTCGTGCCATTCCCACTCTGTCCAGGCTAAGCGCCCAGAACCAGCAGCTCAGCTTTTACAGGCTGATCTTTAGAAAGCGAGTCCCATGAAAATCCATGAATACCAAGGCAAAGACATCTTGCGCCAGTTCGGTGTGCCGGTTCCTCGCGGCATTGCCGCCTTCACCGTGCAAGAGGCGGTCGAAGCCGCACAAAAACTAGGCGGACCCGTATGGGTGGTGAAAGCCCAAATCCATGCCGGTGGACGCGGCAAGGGCGGCGGCGTGAAAGTAGCCAAAAGCATTGACGATGTGAAGCGCTTGGCCAGCGAGATTTTGGGCATGCAGCTGGTTACACACCAAACTGGGGCCATGGGCCAAAAAGTGCGTCGCCTCTATATAGAAGACGGTGCCGACATCCAAAAAGAATATTACGTGTCACTGGTGACCGACCGCGCCACGCAACAAATTGCTTTCATCGCGTCCATCGAAGGCGGTATGGACATTGAAGAAGTCGCTCACAGCACGCCTGAGAAAATCATCACCGAGTTCATCGACCCCCTCACCGGTTTGGGCGAGAAGCAAGCCCAAAAAATCGCCCACGCGATCGGCCTTCCCGCCGACTCCACCGCCCAAGCCGTGGATGTGTTCCAAAAGCTCTACCAGTGCTATATGGATACCGACGCGTCTTTGGTGGAAATCAACCCTTTGAACCGCGACAGCCAAGGCAACATCATGGCCCTAGACGCCAAGTTCAACTTTGATGCCAACGCTTTGTTTCGCCACCCCGAGATCGTGGCCTACCGCGACCTCGATGAAGAAGACCCCGCCGAAGTGGAAGCCTCCAAGTTCGACCTCGCCTACATCAGCTTGGACGGCAATATTGGTTGCTTGGTCAACGGCGCAGGATTGGCCATGGCGACCATGGACACCATCAAACTGTTTGGCGCAGAACCCGCCAACTTCCTCGATGTAGGTGGCGGCGCCACACCCGAAAAGGTCACTGAAGCTTTCAAGATCATGCTGAAAAACCCCAAGGTCAAGGCCATCTTGGTGAATATTTTTGGTGGCATCATGAAGTGCGACACCATCGCCCACGGCGTCATCACCGCTTGCAAAGCGGTCAACCTCGGCGTGCCTTTGGTGGTGCGCATGAAGGGTACCAACGAAGACCTGGGTAAGAAGATGCTCGCCGAATCCGGTTTGCCCATCATCAGCGCCAACACCATGGCCGAGGCCGCGCAGGCCGTCGTCGCCGCATTGAAAGCTTGAACCATGTCCATCTACATCAATAAAGACACCAAGGTCATCACCCAAGGCATCACCGGCAAAACCGGTCAGTTCCACACCGAAAAGTGCCAGGAATACGCCAACGGTAAAAACTGTTTTGTGGCGGGTGTGAACCCCAAAAAGGCCGGCGAATCTATTTTCAACATTCCCATTTACGCCTCGGTCAAAGAAGCCGCGCATGAAACCGGTGCCACGGTGTCGGTCATTTATGTGCCGCCCGCAGGTGCTGCTGACGCGATTTGGGAAGCGGTCGAAGCCGACCTCGATTTGGCGATTTGCATCACCGAAGGCATTCCTGTGCGCGACATGCTGATGGTGCGCAACAAAATGAAAGCCAAAGAAGCCGCAGGCGGCAAACGCACGCTGCTGCTCGGCCCCAACTGCCCGGGGCTCATCACGCCGGACGAAATCAAAATCGGCATCATGCCCGGCCACATTCACCGCAAAGGCCGCATTGGCGTTGTCTCGCGCTCTGGCACGCTCACCTATGAAGCAGTGGCGCAACTCACTGAAATTGGTTTGGGCCAATCCAGTGCTGTCGGCATTGGTGGCGACCCTATCAACGGCCTCAAGCACATAGATGTGATGCGCGCTTTCAACGACGACCCCGACACCGACGCCGTCATCATGATTGGCGAAATTGGCGGACCCGACGAAGCCGAAGCCGCACGTTGGTGCAAAGCGAATATGAAGAAACCCATTGTGGGCTTTATTGCTGGTGTGACAGCGCCTGCAGGCAAACGCATGGGCCACGCAGGTGCGCTCATCAGCGGTGGTGCAGACACAGCCGAAGCCAAACTCGCCGTCATGGAAGAGTGTGGCTTCACCATCACCCGCAACCCCTCAGAAATGGCCAAGCTGCTCAAGGCTTTGCTTTAAATGGAGTTGGTCATCGACCCCGCGTTTTGGTTGTCGGTTGGCCAAATCATTCTCATTGACATCTTGCTGGGCGGCGACAACGCCATCGTCATCGCCTTAGCCTGTCGCGGGCTGCCCGAGCACCAACGCCGCCAAGGTATTTTTTGGGGCACCATGGGCGCGATTGTGATTCGCATAGCCTTGATTGGCGTGGCGCTCACCTTGTTAGGCATTCCCTTTTTAAAGCTCGCGGGCGCAGCCTTGTTGCTGTGGATTGGCGTGAAACTTCTCACCCAAGAAGATGACGACCACGAAGTGGACGCCAGTGAAAAACTCTGGGGTGCCATCAAAACCATCGTGCTGGCGGATTTGGTGATGAGCGTGGACAACGTCATTGGCGTGACCGCTGCAGCTGACACCGGCGGCGGCGACCACAAAATGGCCTTGGTCGTCATTGGCCTCTTGGTCAGCATTCCAGTGGTGGTGTGGGGCAGTACCTTGGTGATTCGCTTGATGGACAAATTCCCTTGGGTGATCACCTTGGGCGGCATGGTCATGGGTTGGATTGCCGGCACCATGGCTGTCACTGACCCAGGCTTGCTAGATCTTTTGCCAGCCATGCTGGACGAGAGCGGCAATGTGCTTGGCTGGATGTATTACGCGGCAGGTGGCGTGTGTGCGTTGGGCGTGGTGGTGGTGGCGAAGTTGTTGCATCGCCAAACCCCGCCCTAAACTTTTACCCATTGGCCGGTGAAAGCAGCGCTGGCGTTTTTTGAAGCTGCCACTTCTTCAAGGCCTCAAAGCGGCGAGCACAATGGGCGCATCACAGCACGCCTAGGAGCTTTCATGCAACGCCCAACTTCTCTTACACAAAGCGGCTTTACCCTCATCGAGTTGATGGTGGTGATTGCCATCATCGGCATATTGGCGTCGTTTGCCGTGCCGGCTTATCAAGACTACAGCGTGCGCGCCCGCGTCAGCGAAGGCCTCAGCTTGGCAGGCATGGCAAAAAACCAAGTGTTGGATGTGCTCAATACCGGCACCGCTTCCGACCAAGGTTACGCGGCCGGCTACACCTCACCGGCCGCCACAGCCAACTTGGCGAGCATCAGCATTGCCGCCAAAACCGGCATCATCACCATCACCACCAGCAAAGCCGCAGGCGCGGGCAGTTTGCTTTTGGTGCCGTTCACCGGCACCACGGCGGCGGCCACTGCCTTGCCCGACGCCACAGCCGACTACAGCGCCCCCGATCAAGGCGCGGTTGCTTGGCGCTGCTTGGCCAAGGGTGCTACTGTGCCCAGAGGTTTGTCGGTGGCAAGTGCCGCCACCTTAGAGGCAAAATATGCGCCGGCGGAGTGTCGGTAAAAGAGGAAACCAATGACAGATTCAACGACCAATACGAATAAGCAATCAACTGAGCAACCACTGCCAAAACCTTGCTATAGCTTGGAAGAACTGTTGGCCGTGTCTAACTTTGCTAAGCCCGAAACCGCCGAAGAGCGCGAGTGGGTTGATGCGCAGGCCGTCGGTGGTGAGCTGATATAGACCCAAGAAATAACGAAGTTACCCATCATTTGCCCAATCACCACGAGGGGAGACTTTGCCAAGCGAAATGGGTTTGCGGTGGCTATCACGGGTATGCAAACCAAGGGCGTGGTGCGCTGCGACCAACCGCGTGTTCTCGATATTGCAGCAAGACAGGGCCGAAAATTAGAGAGCTTGCCCCTGGAATTGATGGATGAAGTGCTGGCGAGGTTGGGCCCTTTATTTAGTATTTAAAATTAAAAAACAAAAAAATATTTTTTTATAAGTTATAAATAGTTACATTAAAAATAATTTCAAAGCTTATACCATATTAACTATGTCCAATACTTAAAAAAGAATATGATTACTCATTATCAAATATACAAAGATATGCCATGAAAAAAATCTTACTCTCCGCATTTATCCTGATTTCGCTCGTGGCCTGCGGCGGCGGCCGCGGCGGCGGCGGCGGCGGTGTGGCATCTACAACAAGCACGGTTGGCGTGTCTGGTGTGGCCAGCAAAGGCTTGCTCGGTAAAGCCACTGTCAATGTTTATGCAGTGACCAACGGCGCGAAGGGCGCTTTATTAGGAACCACAACCACCAATGACGTTGGCGAATACGCAATCACAGGCTTAACCGCCAATACCAACCCCATCATTGTGGAAGTTGTCACGACCGCAGCCACCAAGCTTTGCGATGAAACCAAACCATTGGTAAGCGGCAAGTTTGACTGCACAACAACGCCAAGCGCAGGCACCGTGATTCGTTCCACTTTGCCAAACTTGAGTGCCACTTCCGTCGTCCATGTCACGCCCTTTAGCGAAATGGCGGTTGCGGCGGCCGCAAGCACAGGAAGTTTGACGCCAGCGACATTGGCCGTTGGCCAGGCGGCCGTGCAAGACAGCTTGGGCTTTAACCCCATGACAGTCAAACCAGTCAATGCCGACAGCGATATGGATGCCAATCAAGCAAAAATGATGGCATTGTTGTCCGCCTTGATGTTGGACGCCAAACTAAATACATGTTCTGGCGACGCCTCAGGCATGAAGTGCATGGTTGACAGGTTGAATGAAGGCGCAAAACTGACCTTGACTGCAGGTACTTACACTGCGCCAAGCATGGCTGCCGCTGTTAACACCCCGAAAGACAACTTCAAGAAATGGGTAGACCCAACCAACACAGGAAATTTAACCAAGGCTGATGGGTCAACACTCGTCACAGCTTCGGCTGCCAGAACTTCTGTCGCTCCTCAAACCAACACTTTCATGACGAAAGCGGGCACCCAGGCCGCCACCATCACGGCAGCAACGCCTGCTGCTGTGGACCCAGAAAAAGCCAAGGTATCGCAAGGTTTAGAAAGTTTCATTACTTCCATGCGTGAAGGCGTCAACAGCGCCAAAGACAATATCGACAGCCGGCTCAAAGTGGCGCAGACGCGTACAGACGCCATGATCAGCAAAGGCACCAAAGAAGGTTTTGATTTGATCGACAAAGTGGCCGGCGATTGTGAAATACCCACAACTGGAAACATCAGCTGTCCAACTGAGTCCATGGACAAAACAATTCGTTATTTCAAAGTAACTGGCAAAGAGCAATACTGCTTCTCACATAACTTTACTGATAAAGACGGGGTTAAGTACGTTCAATACACCTCCAGCGGCACAATTTCAGCCACACAAAACAGCTCGACAGGAGCCGTCAGCGTATCGCTTGACGCCACCACAACCCCGATCTTCAGTGGCAACGCCTGTACCACCACCAACCCCAACACCAAGTTATCAGAGCTCAGCATGGCTTTGTCTGGCACAGGATTGAAGAAGGGTTCTTCGGACGCAAAAGCCAGCATCAGTTCTTTGAGATTCAAAGCCTACGACCAAGCAACTGGCTCGAGCAAATGGGCGCAGATGGAACTGTCCAACCTCAATTTGAGTGTCACTAAATATGACACCACCAAAAACTTGACCAATGGCGCAATCACTGGAAAGCTGGCCATCACCTCTTCTGACGGGGACAACCTCACAGGAAGTCTCAATTCACTCAACATAAAACAAGTTTGTACGGATGCACGTACACCTTGCAACACAAGCTCCAGCCCTACCGACTTCAGTGTTTCACTGATTGGCAAATTAAAAGAAGGCAATATCGTGTCCTTAGAAATATCTGCTTCTCAAACTTTCGTAGGCTATGGCGCAACAGGTTACAAACACTGGCTTCCAAACTCTGCATCCAACCCTTTCAACGGTACGGCTAAGTTCAATGTCACATTTGCTGACAGCGTAGCAATGGAGGTTTCAGAAACATTAACAGCTTGGAACACCTCAAACTTGGGCGTCAACTTCACCTCCAACGGCACCACACTCTATATGACCGCCAAAGGTAAAAACAAAACCGACAACGCAAATGAGCAAGTGTTGGATGGTGACATCGTGGTTACCAGCAACGGTGGAATTTACAACGCCAAATTGCGCGAAGGTACCGACCACAAAGGCGCTGGAGAGGTGTACCAAGGCACCACGCAAATTGGCAATATTGCTGGCGGTGTTTTGTACTTGAGAGATGCCAACGGTAGCAATGGACGAGTCATTTCTCTCAAGTAAGATTTATCTATGCTTCTACTCATAAATGGCCGCTACGCGGCCATTTTTTTTCTATGTATGGGTGTCACGCCATGTACTTGGGCGCAGACGCTTTCCTATAAGCTCGATTCAGGGACGGGCCAAGGCTTGCTTACCAAAGACTATTGGGCGCGCCAAAGCATGACAACTGAGGCCAAAGCCATGACTGGCTATGCTGACAGCCAACTCAAAGCTAAAGCAGAGGTGTATGGAACAGAGGTGTTTGTTGAAAAGCGCCAACAGTCGGTGTTGCACGCCACGCAAAACGTCATGGTGCTGGCCGCCAACAATGCGTTGAACTTGGGGCAATTGAGTAATGGCACTTACCCATTGGCGGCGGAGATGCGTAAATTTGAATACACCGCAGTCGGTGTCACTTGGGGCAATTTGCAGTCTTCGTCCAACTTGCAATGGTCTTGGTATCCAAAGGTGGTCAAAGTCAACCAGTTCAAAGTTAACCAAGGCGATGGGCAAATCACACTAGCCAGCAACACCGCGCAGTTGCAGGCCAATACTTTCAGCCAAGGTATGCAAACATTTGGATTTGATCCGTTTGCGAAGCAGCTTGATATGGGTTACGGCTACAGCAATGATGCAAGTTTGAGTTACAAAAAAGATGATTGGTCAGTGCATTGGACCGGCATGAATATCTTTTCATCCGTGGAAGTTAACGGTTTGTTTTTTATCCAGAAAAATTACCAAATTAATCAGGCCAACGGAAAAATCACGTCTTCCGATATTCCATCGCTGACCGGTAGCTATGGGCAAGTCAAGCAAAAATTGAAGTTGCCCGTCATCAACGACATCAAGCTCAGCCATGCAAACGCCCAATCCGCTTGGCGACAAGAGCTTGGGGCAGTCGTTATCTTGGACAACTTGATACCTTGGGCTTCAGCTTCCTACCAATGGCGAGACTACGCGGTGCAGGCCAAATCCTTCAATTTACAAAACCTCAGGCTCACACTTGCCAAACAAAACTTTATGTTGCCCAGTTTGTCACTCGAGTTGATGATGGAAACCGCCTTTCAAGCCAAGCCGCATGCAGGCCTGACCTCTTTGGTTTACCAGTTTTAAGCTTACTCTCCCGCCACAAAACTCCCGCTCTTTCCGCCATGCTTCTCCATCAACTTCACGTTGTTGATGGTCATGCCACGGTCCACCGCTTTGCACATGTCATAAATGGTCAGCAAGGCCACTTGCACCGCAGTCAAGGCTTCCATCTCCACACCGGTTTGGCCGTGGGTCTCCACCGTAGCGGAGCAGTTCACGCGGGGCGGGTCTTGCAGCAGCTCAAAATCGAGCGCCACACGGGTGAGTGCCAGCGGGTGGCATAGCGGAATGAGGTCGCTGGTTTTCTTGGCCGCTTGAATGCCGGCAATGCGGGCAATGCCAATCACATCGCCTTTTTTGGCGTTGCCGCTTTCAATCAACGCCAGTGTGGCGGGCAGCATATGTATGTCGCCAATGGCCACTGCGATGCGGTGGGTGGTGGTTTTGGGGCCCACATCGACCATATGGGCTTGGCCTTGGGCGTCAAAGTGTGTCAAAGACATGGTTTTTCTATAGGGGTAACATCAATCTCTCATCATACGATCCCGCGCCCCCAGACCATGACATCTTTGACCCGTTTGCGACCTTTGGCGCTCAGCTTGGCCTTGGCGCTGGGTGCCGTGTCACCTTTGGGCTTGCAAGCGCAAAACAGCACAGGGCGACTGCCCAATATTGGCGACGGCAATGGCATGAGCGTGCAGCAAGAGCGGCGCTTGGGCGAGTCCATCATGCGCCAGTTGGTCACTGATTCGGATTACATGGACGACCCGGTGTTGATGGACTATTTGCAATCCATTTGGCAGCCGCTGCGTGAAGCGGCGATGCAACTGGGCAATTTGCAAACCGAGCAAGACGAAGCTTTTGCCTGGGATTTGTTTTTGATTCGCGACAAATCGGTGAATGCCTTTGCCTTGCCTGGAGGTTTCATGGGCGTGCATCTGGGGCTGATAGCGGTGGTGTCTAGCCGCGACGAGCTGGCTTCGGTGATGGCGCACGAACTCAGCCATGTGACGCAGCGCCACATCGCCCGCATGCAAGACCAGCAAGGGCGCACCACACCATTTTTAATTGCCGGCATGATCTTGGGCGTGCTTGCTGCCAGCCGCAGCCCCGACGCCGCCACGGCCATGATCATGGGTGGTACCGCGGGCTCCGCGCAAGGCCAACTGAATTTTTCACGTGACATGGAGCGAGAAGCTGATCGCTTGGGTTTCAATGTGCACGCGCAAGCTGGCTTTGACTCGCAAGGGGTTGTCGGCATGTTTCAAAAGCTACAACTTGCTTCGCGCTTGAACGACAACGGCAACTACCCGTATTTGCGCAGCCACCCGCTCACCACCGAACGCATTGGCGACATGCAAGCTCGTCTTGGCTTGGACAGAACATTCGCGCCTGTTGAGACCAGCATAGAGCACGCGATGATGGCCGCACGTGCACGCGCTTTGATGAGCCCCTATGTAGACGACCTGCAAAAAATCACCGACACCTTGAAAAAAGATTTTTCCCCTCAGCTGCCCATGGCCAAGCGTGCCGCCATGCTGTATGCCGGCGTAATGGCCTACACCCAGCAACGCCGCGCCGCACCTGCGCGAGAAGCCTTGAACACTTTGCTGCAATTGGTGCGAGAAGACCCAGCCGGTTTGCGTGCAGCGCAATTATTGGCGGCGGCCACCGAGAGGCGCTTGAACAACCCACAGCAATGCTTGCAAGCCTTAGGCCCCAAAGTGGTGGACCGTGCGCGGGTGATGTTGCAAACCCAGTGCCGTTTGGACGCCAAGCAAGCAGTGTTGTCGGCACTAGCCAACGATGCCATGCAGCTTTGGCTGGCGCAGCACCCACGTGACGCCTTGGCTTGGGATTTGTCCTCGCAAGCGTTGGCGCAAAGCGGTGACCGCTTGCGTTCATTGCGCGCCGACGCGGAATTTCATGTGGCACGTTGGGACGAGGTGGGTGCGATTGACCGCTTGCGCGCTGCCCAAGACTTGGCCAAGCAAATGAGCACGGAAGGCAAGCTCGACCGCGCTGGGCAAATGGAAGCCTCCATCATCGATTCGCGCAAACGCAGCTTAGAGCGTGTTCGCCGCGAACTTTTGCAGCCCCATTGAGCATGAGCGGCATTCACATCACCGACATCGAGTCGGCCATTAACTACTGGCGTGCTTTAAAGCCTTCGCCCGACGGCGTGACCTTGGCGCCCGAATTGCGCGCATTGGCCGAGGTCTATGCCTTGATGATTTACCACCACCAAGAACTTGCGGCGGAAAAAGGTTTTCCAGCCAAAGCCTTCGCTGCTTGGCAAGCGTGGTACGACACCACGGCTGACACGCCGTGCATCGCCATTTGCTCCACCAGCCAAGGCGACCCCGTGTGCAAGGGCTGTGGGCGCAGCTTCGAAGAGGTGCAACGCTGGCCCGAGCTGAGCCCTGTGGCCAAACGCGCAGTTTGGCGGCGCATCACCTTGCATGGCGACTCTTGGCGGTTTAACCGTTACGCCGAACGCGCCCGTTCCTGAGGCAACTAAGCTTTCAAAGCCAACTCTGCTGCCAAGCCTATGTAGTTGGCAGGCGTGAGCGCCAGCAAGCGCTGTTTTTCGTTGTCAGGAATGGCCAAGGATTGGATCAGCCCATGCAAGTCTTCGCGGGTAACGCGTTGGCCGCGTGTCAGGGCTTTGAGTTGCTCGTAAGCGCCGGCCACGCCATAGCGGCGCATCACGGTTTGAATCGGTTCGGCCAACACCTCCCACGCATGGTCTAAATCGGCGTCCAAAGCTTGGCTATTGAGCTCCAGCTTGTTCAAGCCTTGCAACAAAGACTGATAAGCCAAATCGCAGTGACCCAAAGCAACCCCCATATTGCGCAGCACCGTGCTGTCAGACAAATCGCGCTGCCAACGGCTGATGGGCAGCTTCTCGCTCAAGTGGCGCAGCAGCGCATTGGCCAGCCCTAAATTGCCTTCGGCATTTTCAAAATCAATCGGGTTGACTTTGTGCGGCATGGTGGACGAGCCAATTTCACCTTCTTTCAAACTCTGCTTGAAATACCCCAAAGAGATATAGCCCCACAGGTCGCGTGACAGGTCTATCAACACCGTGTTGGTTCTGGCGATGGCGTCAAACAATTCGGCCATGTAGTCGTGCGGCTCGATTTGAATGCTGTAAGTTTGTTGCACCAGCCCCAAGCCGCCCGCGCTGGTGGATGACTCGATGACGCGACGCGCAAAGGATGGCCAATCGATATCCGCGCTGGCCGACACATGGGCGTTGTAGTTGCCTACCGCACCGTTCATTTTGGCCAACAGCACCACCGCAGCAATGCGTTGGCGGGCGTTTTGCACGCGCACCAGCACATTGGCCATTTCTTTACCCACCGTGGTCGGGCTGGCGGTTTGGCCATGGGTGCGGCTCAGCATGGCTTGGTGAGCGTACTGGTGCACCATGTGGCGCAGCTTGTCGATCAGCGCGTCGATAGCGGGCAGCAGCACTTGTTCGCGAGCGGCTTGCAGTTGCAAAGCATGGCTGGTGTTGTTGATGTCTTCGCTGGTGCAAGCGAAATGGATGAACTCATTGGCACGCCCCAATTCTTCGCGCAAAGCGCTACTCAACTGGGCCGACTGACATTGCGCTTTGAGCCAATACTCCACCGCTTTCACATCGTGGTTGGTGGTGCGCTCAATCTCTTTGATGGCCAAGCTGTCTTGCGGTGAGAAGGCCTGCACCAACTGAGTCAAATGTTGCCGCGCAGCCTGACTGAGGGGCGTAAACTCCGCCATGCCGGCGTCACTCAAGGCGATAAACCACGCCACCTCGACTTGAACGCGGCGTTGCATAAAGCCGTGCTCGCTCATGAGCAGTTGCAAAGGCTTGAGTTTGTTGGCGTAGCGCCCATCCAAGGGCGATAAAGCAGTCACCGAAAAAGTAGTCATAGCGCCGATTCTAGGCGTGACCAAACCGCTGGCTGTGAGGCCTGCCCCAAGCTGACTCTATAGAATGAGTGGCTACGAAACAAATAGATGTCAATATGAAATTGATCGGCTCTGTCCCCAGCCCTTATGTGCGCAAAGTGCGTGTTGTCATGGCCGAGAAAAAACTCGAATATGAATTTGTACTGGAAGATGTTTGGTCAAGCGACAGCACCATCACTTCATCTAATCCCTTAGGAAAAGTTCCTTGTTTGGTCATGGAAGGCGGCGAGGCTTTGTTCGACTCACGCGTCATCGTCGAATACCTAGACACCTTGTCGCCGGTGGGCAAACTCATTCCTCCCAGCGGGCGCGAGCGCACCGAGGTGAAAACCTGGGAAGCCTTGGCCGATGGTTTGCTTGATGCGGCCATCACTGCTCGCCTAGAAGCGCATTGGCCCGGTCGCAGTGAAGCCGAGCGCAGCCAAGCTTGGATAGACCGCTATTTGGGCAAGGTGCATGACAGTTTGGCTGCCATGAGCAAAGGCTTGGGCGACAAGCCTTATTGCTGCGGCACGCATTTGAATTTGGCCGACTTGGCCGTGGGTTGCGCTTTGGGCTACCTAGACTTTCGCTTTCCCAACATCGATTGGCGCCAAGACTATGCCAACTTGGCCGCCTTGCAAGAAAAGCTCATGCAACGCGCCAGCTTCATGGAAAGCGTGCCGGCTTAAGGCCTGTGCTTAACTGTTAACGCGTTTTTTCAGCCAACGCATCAAGCCGCCCACCAGCGGCAGTTTTTCATACAACTCTTCGGCCGCGTCCCAGTAATCGCGGTGCAAACTGATGCGCCAAGTGCCATCAATGGATTGCACAAACTGCAAATGCGAGCCCCCGCGTATGCATTGGGTGGTTGCGCTGTCCATGCTCTTGAAGCGAAACACAAAATCCCAGACCAAAAAACATTGCTGACCTTGCACGATGCGCTCGGTCACCACAAAGCGGGGTTCATGCAAAGTCTCAAACATATGTTCGAAAACCTGCGCAATCGCCGCTACGCCTTGCACTTCTTTGAAGGGGTCCTTAAAGCGTGCGTCAGCCGCATACCAGTCGCTAAGCGTGGTCAGGTCGGTGGGCTGGAGGTTTTCAAACGCCTGCACCAAGGCGTCTACCGTTTCGTTCAAAGAAGTTGGGTTCATGCTTACAAGCCTGTGGCGCGGCGCACCAATGAAAAATACCAGCGGTAGGGCAACACACGCAGCAATTGCAGCCACAGGGTGAAGCGTTTGGGGAAATGGATTTCAAACAAGCCGTCGCGCCAGCCTTGCAAAATAAATTGGGCCGCCACAGCTGGCGTGATCAGAGCGGGCATGGTGAATTGGTTTTGCGCAGTCAGAGGCGTCTCCACAAAACCCGGGTTGATGACGCTCACGCCAATGCCGCTGTCTTTCAAATCCAAATACAAGGCTTCGCCCAAATGCGTGAGCGCGGCTTTGCTGGGACCATACGCCAAACTTTGCGGCAAACCTCGGTAGCCGGCAACGCTAGAGACCAAGCTGAGGTGGCCATGACCTTGCGACAACAAAGCGGGCAAGACGGCATCGAGCACATACAAAGCGCCGTGGTAGTTCACGGCCATGTGTTGTTCCATGACGGCCAGGTTGTAGTCGGTGGCGCGCAGTGGATGGTAGACGCCTGCGCAATACATGACCACATCCAAGCCTTGGTGGTTTTCAACAAAGCGGGCCGCTGCTTGAACCGCTTGCGCATCGGTCACGTCCAAGGCCAAAGCCATGCTGCCCGGGTGCTCCGAAACAAAAGCTTGCAGCAAGGCTTCTTGTCTGGCGGACACACACACCTTGGCACCCTGCGCATGCAAGGCCTTGGCACATGCCAAACCTATGCCGCTGGACGCGCCCACCAGCCACACGCTGCGGCCGCGCCATTCGGTGAGGGGATTGTTGAAGGGTGTGAGCCAAGCCATCTTTAAGCCCGCTTGGTGAACGCCAAAGTGACCTCGCCCAAAAAGATGCCCAGCTTGGACATGCTGGCTTTGTTGATCATGACGCGCTCGTTCATGAGGTACATCCAGTCGTCAAACTGCACTTCCCAAACCCGACCATCGACCGGCAACGCCAAGGTGTAACCCCAGCGAAACGCATTGCCGCGGCTAGCGCCTTTGGCGAGCCCCACCACATCATCGGCCGAGCCGCTGTAGTTGCCCTCACCCAAGTACTGCAATTTCCAAATGCGTTTTTGGGTGCTGCCATCGGAGTAAACAAAGTCTTCATCGAGCACGCCTTGCTCGCCATTCCAGCTGCAGTTCATCACCACGGTGAAGCGCTTGACCACGCGGCCCGAGCGGTCGGTGAAAACACCCCAAGCGTCAATTACGCCGTTGAAGTAAGTTTTCAGATCAAGTGCCGGCAGGGCTTGGGCATAGTCGTTCAAAGAGGGGCCTGCACAGCCACTCGCACCCAAGGCGGTGGCCGTGGCCGCAGACAACCATAAACGTCGATTCATACAGTCTCCTTGTTCATCAGTGTTACTCGTGAGGCTTTGAGCAGCAGCCACAACGCGCCAAATTTCAAAGCACAGGGCAGCAAGGCATACGACCCACTCAGCGCCGCCAAGGCGCTGGGGTCTTGCGCACCCGGGGTGTAGCCCAACCACTCTAGCAGAGGCAAAGCAATACCCGCAGCCAGCGCCAAATTGAGTTTGGTAGCGACTTGCCACCAACCAAAGTAGGCGCCTGCATGTCTCTCGTTGGGGCCACGTTGTTGCAGCACACCGTTGAGCAAAGCGCCGGGCGCGATCAAATCTGCGCCCAAAGCCAGCCCCGACAGCGCACATATGGCGGTGTATCCCCACACATCTCCCGCACCCAAAGCGTAAGACCAAATAAACACCAGCATCGCCATGGCCATGCCCCCAGCCCATGCCTTGACCAAACCAAAGCGTTCAATCACGCGCAACCACAGCGGCATGGAGATGGCAGCGGCGATGAAATAAACCCCCAAGAACTGCGCTTGCATTTGCATATCCAGTTGCAAGCGGTCTTGCACAAAAAACACGATGAGCGTGGCGGGAATGGCCGAGGCAATGCCATTGACCATGAAGACCCGCAGCAAGCGCAAAAACTCGTTGTCTCTCAAAGGATTTAAAAGCGAAGCCAACCAACCGGCTTGATCGGTGTTGGGGCTGGGCGCCGGTTGTACCGCGCCAGACCATGACAGCATGCCCAAAACCAGCACGCCAATGAACAGCGCCACCAACGCCGCTATACCCGCCAAGCCCGACACCACAGAGGCCAAGATAACGCCCGCCAAGCCCAAGCCTTCTCGCCATCCCACCAAGCGACTGCGTGCCAAGGCATTGCCGCCCAATCGAGCGCCCCAAGCTTGCAGGGCAATCGTCAGCACGCTGTAACTGAGGTAGCACAGCAGCAGCATGGCGCCCACCAGCAGCAGCAAATCGGCTTGCGCCACACTGCTTCCAAGCAACCATTGGGGAAAAAACAAGCCAAGAAAAGACAAGCCCAGCAGCAGTGCGGCCAAGTAGCAGCGGCGCAGCACACGAGCCGGGCTTTGCGCAAAACAACTGTCTAACCAATGCCCCAGACTGGGGTCAATCACAGCATCTAAGGCGCGGGCCAACAGCAACAAGCCACCGATCAAAGAAAGCGAGACCCCAAACTGGGTGGCAAAGTAATGCGGCCACAACACATACAAAGGCAGGGCCACAAAAGCCAAGGGCAAAGCCGGAAGGCCCAAACGCGCCAAAGCCAAGGCATTGACGGGCACGCTGGGTTTGTCGCTCATGCCGGCTTGCGCAAAGTGAACTGAACCACGTCGGTGTTGCGTTCTAAAAAGGCGGCTTCGCAGTAGGCCAAGTAAAACAGCCAAGTGCGTTCAAAGCGCTGATCAAAGCCCAAGGTGCCCATGTGCGGCAAGGTCTGCATATAAGTTTCGCGCCAACGTTTCAAGGTTTCTGCATAGTCTTGACCGAAGGCAAAACTGTCGACCACTTGCAAGCCTGCGGCCTGCGCTTGTGCTTTGAACTGGCTGGTGCTGGGCAAAAAACCGCCCGGAAAAATATACTGCTGAATGAAGTCGGTGCCCAAGGCATAACGCTCGAACAAGGCGTCGTCGATGACGATGCTTTGTATGCAAGCCTGACCGCCGGGTTTGAGCAAGCGTGCAATGGTTTGGAAATAAGTAGGCCAATAAGCCCGCCCCACGGCTTCTATCATCTCGATGGAACAAATCGCGTCATAAGGGCCGTCGTTGGTGTCGCGGTAATCTTGCAAGCGCAAATCGGCGTGCAGCGATTGCGCGCCCAGGCGCTCGTGGGCATAAGCCAGTTGTGAGGGGCTTAGGGTGATGCCCGTGACCTTGGCGCCCCATTCGCGGATGGCGATCTCGGCCAAGCCACCCCAGCCGCAACCAATTTCAAGCACACGCTGGGACTGACCAGCAAGCACCCCCGCCATGCGCAGGGCACGACGCACTTTGGCATGTTGCGCGGCAATCAAGGGTTGGTTGTAGTCGTTGTCAAACCATGCTGAGGAATAAGACATGCTGGGGTCTAGCCACAAGCTGTAAAAACCGTTGCCCAAATCGTAGTGGGCATGGATATTTTTACTGCTGTTCTTTTTGGTGTTGCGCCGCATCCAGTGGCGCACTTGGTAAGCCAAGCGTCCCCACCAAGTGCCAAAGATCAAGTCGTCCATCACGCGTCGGTTGGCCACCAGCAGTTGCAGCAAAGTGGTTAAGTCGGGCGTGTCCCACTGCTTGTCAATATAGCTTTGTGCAAAACCAATGTCGCCCGAACGCATGGTCAGTGCAAACACTTGCCAGTCGTGAATGCGAATGCTGGCTTGCGGCCCGCTTTGGGCGGTGCCAAACACCAGCTCGAGCTGATCGGGCAACGAAACCGTCAGCCCGCCCACGGTCAAAGATTCGAGCATGCGCAAAGCGCGTTGCGCCGCCATGGGCGCGGAGGTACTCAGAGTAGTTGGGAGGCTGGGGTTGGTCGAGTGCAGGCTGGGCATGGTTTAAAAAATAGGCGTTGAGACAATTAAAAATTCACAGACCACCACGGGTGGCAAACTGTTCGGGAGGCGGGGGCTTGCGCACAAACGGCACGCGCTTGAGCCACAGCCCCAGCGCTTGCCAATGGATGCGTGCCATCACGCCAAAACTTTGCAAAGGGTAGCGCCACAAAGCTTTGCGCAGTGCGGCGGTGGTGAGGGGCTGCAGACTGCCGCTGACGCTGGTGCTGATGAGCAAGCCTAAGCCATCGCTGTGGTCTATGCGCACCACGGTTTTGGCTTTTCCCTCATGAGCGGTGCGCATGAAGCGAAAGTCGTACTGACCTTGCACATGGCAAAAGGGCGACACATGAAACACCTTGTCGGCATGCAAGGTTTGGCCATATTGCGGTTCGGGCAAAACATAGCAATGGCGTTCGCCAAAGGTGTTGTTCACCTCCACCACGATAGCCGCCAAGCTGTTGTCGCTTCGGTGGCAATACCAAAAACTCACCGGCTTGAAGGCATAGCCCCACACCCTGGCATAGCAATGCAACCAAACCTCGCCTTGGGCATCCTTGACGCCTTGGCTGATCAGCAATTCATCTAGCCAAGCCAAAGCGCCGCCTTGCGATGGCGCACGTCCGTCGCCATGGTCAACATCATGAAAAGAAATGGCTGCACGGCGGTTCAAGGCCAAGGTACCGCTTCCACCAACAGCCATGCTGCGCATGGGCAGCAACAAAAACCAGGTGGGATAAGCAAACGCATGTTTTTTAGGCCGTGCTCGGCTGTGCCGAACTTGACCCCAAGCAATGAGCGGTGTTGCCAAGCTCACGCCAAGGCCTCTTGCGGCTGATTCATCTGTGCCAGCAAGCCTTGTGCGGCGGCCAAGCCGGCTTGAAACCCGTCTTCATGAAAACCGTAGCGCATCCAAGCACCGGCATACCAAGTGTGTTGCTGGCCTTGCAAGCGCGGCATCTCGTCTTGGGCGGCGATGGCGGGCAAGTCAAACACGGGGTGGGCATAGTCGTAGCTGCCCAAGATGCGTGCGGGGTCTATGGGCGTGGCTGGGTTGAGCGAGACGATGACGTCTTGCTTGAAGGGCAGGGGCTGCAGGCGATTGAGCCAGTAATGCAAACACACATGGGCGGTTTCGCTTTGGGCTTGGGTGCGTTGGTAATTCCACGCAGCCCATGCCAAACGACGCTGTGGCATGACGCTGGTGTCGGTGTGCAACACAGCGCGGTTGGCTTGAAAGCCGATGGCACCCAAAAGCGCTTGTTCACTGGCGCTGGGCTGCTCGAGCAAGGCCAAGGCTTGGTCGGGGTGGGTGGCCAGCACCACTTGGTCGAAATGCTCAACCCCTTGCGCGGTGCGAACCTGCACGCCTTGTGCGTCGCGGGCAATGCCCAGCACGGGGGTGTTCAAGCGCTTATCGCTGAGGGTGTCGGTGATGGCTTTCACATAATGCTTGGCGCCACCAGCCACAGTGAACCAAGGCGGGCGGTTGTTGACTTGCAGCAAACCGTGGTTGTCACAAAAACGCACCATGGTGGCCACGGGAAACTGCAGCATTTGGGTGGTCGGGCAACTCCAAATACAGCCCAGCATGGGAAGCAAATAGCCGTTGCGAAAAGTGCTGCCAAAACCGTGTTGGTCTAAAAAATCTTGCAAAGGCTGGGCCAAAGCGTCAGCTTGGCCACTTTGGGCCAAATCGGTGGCGAGTTGGTTAAAGCGCAGGATGTCGCGCAGCAAGCCCCAAAAGCGCGGTTTAAACAGGTTGCTGCGCTGCGCGAACACGCTGTTTAAATTCGCGCCATTCCACTCAAGTACTTGACCGTTGTCGTCCCAGTGCGCTTGCACGGAAAACGACATGTCCGAGGGCGCGGTGCGGATGTTGAGTTGCTCGAATAGGCCAATGAGACCTGGGTAGGTGCGTTGGTTGTAGACCAAAAACCCTGTGTCAACACCATGGGTAATGGGGCGCCCGCTGGCGTCGGGCAAGGTGACATCCACCGTGTGGGTGTGTCCACCAAAATACCCGCCCGCTTCCAGCAAGCTTACGTCGGCATGGGGGTTTAAGTGGTGGGCGGCTGACAAGCCGGCGATGCCAGAGCCGATAACAGCTACCCGTTGACGCATCAGTTCACTCGGGTGACAAGCAGTTTTTCAACTTCAGCCAAAAAAGCTTTGTCCATGGGGTCAGTGGTGCTGTTGAAGCTTTTCACCTGCTTGCCGTCGCGGCTGATGAGGTATTTGTAAAAGTTCCACTTGGGCGAGGTGTCGGTGATTTGGGTGAGTTGCTTAAACAAGGGCGAAGCATCGTTGCCGCGCACCGTGGTTTTGGTGAACATGGGGAATTTCACGCCGTAAGTGTTTTCACAAAAGTCGGCGATTTTTCCGTTTTTATCGGGCTCTTGGGCGAAATCGTTGGAAGGAAAACCTAACACCACCAAACCTTTGTCTTTGTATTTTTCAAACAAGGCTTCCAAGGATTTGTACTGGGGTGTGAAACCGCAAAAGCTGGCGGTATTGACCACCAACACCACTTGACCCGCGTATTGACACAGGTTTTGTGGTTTCTCGTCTTGCAGTCGTTCAACCGTATAGCGAAGCACCGAAGGACATTCGGCGGCGCTGGTGTTGGGCGCTGCGGGTTTGGTGTCTGCTGCCCAAGCCCCATGGGCGCTTGCCAAGAAGGCGACTAAGAGAGCTTGCAGCAAGGCTGTGAATAGCGTTTTCATGCGGTTTCCTTTTAAGGGTTTTATGCTATTGTCCACGACATATTTAGCCCGTCTGATTAAGTTGAAAATAACCCTATGAATTTAAGCGAAGGGGACTCCCATCACTTGCGATTTTCGATAGCTGCAGTTGAGCGGGATACGGGTTTGGGCAAGGACACCCTCAGGGTCTGGGAGCGACGTTACGGTTTTCCTCAGCCCTTGCGTGACAGTTTTGGCGAGCGTACCTACCCCTTGGCGCAAGTTGAAAAACTGCGCATCATCAAGCGTTTGCTAGACGCTGGTTACCGCCCAGGTGCGGTGGTGGCTTTGTCTGAGGAGCAACTTCAAGCCATCAACGAGGCTATGTTCGTTGGCACACAAACCCCGGGCGAGGTGAGTGATGGCACAGACCCTGTCTTGCAAGACGCCATGGCGCTGTTACGCAGCCACAAAATCGATGGTTTGCGCAGTCATTTGCACCAAGCCGTTGCTGGCTTAGGGGTGAACCGTTTTGTCACCGAGTTGGTGGCCCCGCTCAATGCCATGGTGGGCGAAGCTTGGATACTCGGTGAGATTGAGGTGTTTCAAGAGCACCTCTACACCGAATGCGTGGCCGGTGTTTTGCGCCACGCGATTCACCAACTTCAAAGCCACGCCCCGCACCGCCAACCGCACATTTTGCTCACCACTTTTCCCCAAGAAGACCATCTATTGGGTTTGTTGATGGCTGAGTGCTTGTTGACATTGCAGGGCTGTCATTGTTTATCTATGGGCGCCAAAACCCCCATGGGCGACATGATCAAAGCGGCGGCGGTTTACCAAACGGACATCGTGGCGCTGAGCTTCAGTGTCAGCCAAAACCCCAACCATGTATTGGATGGCTTGAACGAACTGCGCCGCCTTTTGCCCGCGCACATAGAGATTTGGGCCGGTGGTCGCGCACCGGTGTTGCAACGCCGCCCCCCCGACAATGTGTTGGTGATCTCGGATGTAGCGCAAATCGAGTCGCAAGTTGTCCGCTGGCGCAGCCAAAGACCATGAACGCCTTCATTGGGTTTGCCGATAAAGTGTGTGAGGCTTCGGTGGCGCTTGCGCGACTGCAAGACTTGCGCCGCAAAGGGCCCGTGGTGTTCACCAACGGCGTGTTTGATGTGCTGCACCGAGGGCACGCCAGTTATTTAGAGCAAGCCCGTGTTTTGGGTGCTTCGTTGGTGGTGGGTGTCAATACCGATGCCTCGGCCAAGCGCTTGGGCAAAGGCCCCGAGCGGCCCTTGAATTCGCAGCAAGACCGCGCACTTTTATTGGCAGCTCTTGCTTCGGTCAGCTTGGTGACTTGGTTTGATGAAGACACGCCTTTGCAACTCATTGAGCAGCTGCGCCCGGATATGTATGTCAAAGGCGGCGATTACGACATGGACACGTTGGCGGAGTCGGCCTTGGTGCGCAGCTGGGGCGGCACTGCACTGGCTATTCCTTTTGTCAGCGGCTATTCCACCAGCGCATTGGTCACCAAAATACAAAACGCCACAACGCCTCGATAGCCAGTTTTTGCGCCTCTACTTGGCGGGTTGGCACATGCGCAGGCGCTTCGTCTAAACGCGCAAGATGCTGCAAGTGGCGCAGCTCACGGTAAGCATCGGCACTGGCGCTACCCAAGCCCACGGGCAACAAGCCCAAGCGCTCGGCGTGTTCCAGCAAGGCGATATTGCCCAAGTTATCAGCCAATTCTGGGTGTTGGTGGGCATGGGCCAGAACCAAAAATTGCACCACGAATTCGGCGTCAATCATGCCCCCCAAGCTGTGCTTGAAGTCAAACTCATCGGACCGTGAGGCGTGGGCAGCGCGCATTTTGTCGCGCATGGCAACCACCTCGCGGGCCAAGGCCTGTGGGTCCCGCTTTGCACACAAGACTTGGCGACGCACAGCTTCAAACGGCTGACGCAAGCGCTCATCGCCCACGCAAAAACGCGCCCGCGTCATCGCTTGGTGCTCCCAAACCCAAGCGGTATTGGAGCCGCGCTGAGCTTGGTAATCGGCAAACGACTCCCATGAAGTTACCAACAAGCCTGCATTGCCATTGGGGCGCAAGGCGGTGTCGGTTTCGTACACATCCCCCTCGCCGGTTTTGATGGTCAGCCATTGGATGAGCTTGCGCGCAAACGCCGCGTAAATTTCTCCGGCTTGCGGGTGATCGTCTTGGTAGACAAACACAATATCGAGGTCGCTGCCGTAGCCCAGTTCTTTGCCACCCCATTTGCCATAGCCCAGCACAGCAAAACAGGGCAGTTCACGGTGGCGCACTTTCAGCCGCGTCCACACCCACAAGGCCGCCACCTCGACCAGCGTGTCGGCCAGCAAACTTAAATCGTCGCCCACTTGCTCCACACGCAAACGTCCCTCCACATCGCGGGCCAGCGTCAGCAAGGTTTCGCCGTGATGCGCTCGGCGCAGCAAGTTGAGCAAACTTTCCTCATCGTCGCCGCCTTGGGCGACCAGCGCATCGTGCCTAGCCTGCAAATGTTGGCGAAGTTGTTGGCTATCGAATCGCTCGTCCAGCACCTCGGGGTTGGCCAATTCATCGATCACGCCTGGGTGGGTGCGCAAATACCTGGCCGCCCAACGCGACGCGCCCAACAGACGCAATAACTGCCGGTGCACTTGGGGGCGCTCAAGCAACAAGGCCAAATAAGTTTCGCGGCGCAGCAAAGGCTCCATCCAATCGCTCCAACGCAGCGCGGCTTCTTCGCTGATCAGGCCTTGGTTGATCCATTGCTGTGTGCGCTGCACCAATCGCAGCAAACGCCCGCGGGCGTCTTCGCGCAACGCCAAGACCCTTGGCATGGCTGGCCACAAGGCCATGCGCTGGCAAAACGCCTGCGACAAACCCTCCAGCAAGCTGGGCCAGTCGCTGCTGGCGGGGACTGGGGTTTCGCCATCGCTGGCGCTTTGTTCTTGGCCCAGCAAGCGCTCAAACTCTGCGGCCACCCTGTCGCGGTGCTGTTGCAACTCAAGCAGCATGTGCGGCGTGTCAGGCAAACCCAAGCTGTGCGCCATCCATTGCAAATCGGCGGTATCGCTGGGCAAGCGGTGGGTTTGTTGGTCGTCCAAGTATTGGATGCGGTGTTCCACGCGCCGCAAAAATTCATAGGCCAGGGCCAGCGCTTGTGCGCTGTCTTGGGGCATTAAGCGAGCTTGCACCAGCGCTTGAAGGGCGGGCAAGGTCGCTCGCAGCCTGAGCTCGGGAAACTGTCCGCCACGCACCACTTGCAAGAGTTGCACCGTGAACTCGATTTCGCGAATCCCGCCGCGTCCCAATTTCACATCATTGGCTCGCTCGGGACGCCCGGCGCTCAAGCGCAGCGACTGCGCCCGTATTTGTTGATGCAAAACCCGCAGCGCCTCAAACACGTTGTAGTCAAGGTAGCGGCGAAACACAAACGGCAAAACAATGTCGCGCAAGCCTTTGACTGCATCCATGCAGGCGCTGGGTGCTATCACCCGCGCCTTGAGCCAAGCCAAGCGCTCCCATTCACGGCCCTGCACTTGAAAGTATTCTTCCAAGGCATCTAGCGAGACCACACTGTGGCCTGATTCGCCATTCGGGCGCAGGCCCAAGTCCATGCGAAACACCAGGCCGTGTTCGGTGGTGTCGCCAATCAAGGCGTACAACTGCTTGACCACTTTGTCAAAGTAACTGTGGTTGCTTATGCCTCCACGTCCCGCTTCCACGCCCAGCGTTTGCCCGTCTTCATCAAACACGTAAACCAAATCGATGTCGCTGGACACATTCAATTCGCCGGCACCCAGCTTGCCCATGCCAACCACCCAGAGTTGCGCTCTCGCCCCTTGCGCGGTCATGGGTGCGCCGTGGCGCAAGTCGATGCGTCTACAGGCCTCTTGCAAGGCTTTGTCGAGCGCAAACTCAGCCAGCACGGTCATGCTTTGGGTGACGGTGTCTAAGCTGGCGTGTTGCTCGCAGTCAAGCACCACCAAGCGCTCAAGCACCAACTGGCGCAATACCCGCAGCGCATCGCCGACGTCTGGGTACCTGGCTTGCAAAGCTTGGTAGGTGGCCTGCAGATGCCCTAGGCTGGGCGCGCCTGACGCCAGCAAGGGCAACACATCTGCATAGCGTCTGCGCAGGCGCTGCACCAAGCGTGAACCTTGCGATAAAGGCGTAGAAAGGGTCATGATTGAAAGCGAGTATGCACCTGCTGTACTTTGCGGGTCATAATTCTGAAACAGCTCAATATGCCAACCATACCCCCAGGCCACTCTTCCGTTTTTGCCCAACCCTCGCGTTGGTGGCGCACTTACGCTTGGGCAGTTCGTTTGTTGTGGTGGTCGGTGTTGACGGTGTGGGGCTTGGTGGCAATGGCTGCACTCACTTTGCATGTATGGATTGCCCCTCGCTTGCTCGACTGGCGCAGCGATATCGAGGTCGTGGCTTCGCAATCACTGGGCTTGAAGGTCAGCATTGGCAACCTAGAGACTATTTCAAGCGGTTGGTTGCCGTCTTTGGAGGTGACCGACTTTGTTTTGCGTAACAGCTTGGACCAAGAGGTTTTGCATTTGCCTCGCGTATTGGTTTCTCTCTCGCCCACCTCGTTGCTGACGCTCTCCTTAGACCGCGTAGATATCGACAGCCCGTTGATTGAACTCTCACGTGACGCCGACGGGCAAATACGCATGGCGGGCCTGTCGCTGGGAGGCTCCCAACCTTCAGCGTTGGCCGATTGGTTTTGGAGTCAGCCGGCTGTGTTCGTCCACCATGGCCGCTTGCGTTGGGTAGACCATATCGCCGCCTTGCCTGCCGTCGAGTTGCAAGACGTTAACGTGGTGATGCGCAATGGCTTGCGCCTTCACCAATGGCGAATTGATGCGTCACCACCGCCCGAGTGGGGTGAGCGCATGAGCTTGCAGGGACGCTTCAACCAGCCCTTGCTCATTCGCCACGCTGGCGATGTGAAAAGTTGGAATGGCCAGGTTTATGCCACTTTGACGCGGGTTGATATGGCGCCCATACACCCTTATTTGAACTTTGTCGGTGGTGAGCAACTGCAAGCCGGTCAAGGCTGGCTGCGGCTGTGGGGGCAGGTGCACCAAGGCCAGCTGGTCTCGCAAACCTTGGATTTGGATATGCAAGGCCTGCGTTGGCAAGCGGGCGAGCAAGCCGATGCCGTGGTTTTGCGCCGCATCCATGGCCGTGTTCAACATCAAGCGTGGCGCGATGGTGTGGGTGAGGACTTTCGCAGCGAAGGCTTGGCCTTGACTTTGGAAGACGGCGAAGAATGGGCCTTGGGCAACAGCCGCGTCGCTTGGAGCGATGACGGACAGCATTTGGCCGACGCTGGCGAATTGCAATTGCAGTCGTTTTCCTTGGAACTGCTCACACGCATCGCAAAGCGCCTGCCCTTGGATGAGACTTGGCGCAACCGACTTTCTGTGGCCCAGGCCAAAGGCCAAGTGAAAGACCTTGATGCGCGGTGGTTTTCTGCGCACAGCACAGCACCAAAATTCACACTCAAGACGCAGATCAATGATTTGTCGCTGCAAGCCTCCAACACAGCCGATAAGCCCGATGCGCAGCTATGGTGGCCAGGCTTGGAGTCGTCCCAGCTGAGTCTGGATTTGAGTGAACACCAAGGAAAAATCCGTTGGAGCCAAGACGGCGGCAGCCTTCAGCTGGGCGGCGGGTGGGAAATTTCCACCATTGCCTTGACCCAAGCTTTGGCCGACATCAGTTGGGAGCGCAAAAACCGCCAATGGGATGTGCAGATTCACCAAGCCAAGCTCAGCAACGCCGACCTGCAAGCCGAGTTGCAAGCCAGTTGGTTGTCGGGCGACAGCAACCAACCCTTGGGCACTTTGGACATGAAAGCCAAAGTGGCGCGACTTGAAGCAGCAGCGCTGCACCGCTACTTGCCAACCCGTATGGATGAGCAGGCCAGACATTATTTGCGCGACGCCTTGCTGGCGGGACGATTCAGCCAAGCGGCCATCACGCTCAAAGGCCCCTTAGACCGTTTCCCCTTCAACCGCACCAGTGAAGGTGTTTTCACTGTTGTGGCCCCATTTCAACAGCTCACCTTGCAGGTCGCGCCCAACAGTGTACTCAGCACCGCGCAGCGGCGCGACAAGGTTTTTTGGCCTGCGTTGCAACAAGCAACGGGTGAACTCAATCTGAACCGCAACCGGCTGCAGATCAAAGCTGCCAGCGCTCGCTTGGGGTCAGACAGCTCGACCCAGGTGAGTAAATTGGAGGTGCAAATCCCCGACTTGCGCGACATCGTGGTGGATGTGACTGCGCAGCTTCGCGGTAATTTGAACGACGTGTTACTGATGCTCAGGTCCTCGCCCATCAATGGCCTCACTGACCAAGCTTTGGCGCAGGTCAGCGCGACAGGCGTGGCAGAGCATCAATTTCACCTGAACCTACCTTTGCAAAACATGTCGCTGGCCAGGGTGCAAGGCAGTGTGCAGTTCAATGGCAACGATGTTCAGTGGCAACCGACGATTCCTCGCTTTAGCAAACTGCGCGGCACGCTCAACTACAGTGATTCAGGTGTGTCAGTCAACAATATGCGGCTGCGCTGGGTGGGAGGCGACGCCCGCATGGATGGCGGCTTGCGCTTCAACGACAACACCGATGCAGGCCCCAGCCGTTTGAGCTTGCAAGGCAGTGCCAGCGCTGAAGCTTTGCGTCAAATCAGCGAGCCGGCGCTGGTCGCGGGATTTGCATCTCACCTGTCTGGCAGCACTTCTTTTGTAGCGAGTGTGGGTTTGCGTCGCGGGGTGCCCGAGTTTTCTTTTGTTAGCTCATTGCAAGGCATGGGGGTTGACTTGCCCGCGCCTTTGAACAAACCCGCAGAGGCCGCTTGGCCTGTGCGTTTTGACAGCGAGTTGTTGCGCATGCCTGCGTCACGTGGCAACGCGCAGTTAGAGCAAAGCACACTCAGTTTGGGCCAGCTCATCAACATCAACTATGTGCGCGACATGACCCCGCAAGTGCCGCAAGTCTTGCGCGGCCAAATTTTGTTGGGGGCGGTCACCGCTCGCAAAGACATGGCCGATGGCGCGGTGCTGATGCAAGTGCAACTGCCAAACTTCAATGCCGATGCGTGGCAACAAACCTTGGCGACTTGGTTAGGCAGCACCGCAGCAGATGACAAGCCGGCCAAGCCGCCCAGTGCGCAGGCCTTGGCTTTCGTGCCGACACGTTTTGAGGTGGGTACTGGCGAGTTGCTGTGGCTGGGTCGCACCTTCAACCATGTGCAGGCCAGCGCTGACAAGAAAGGCCCCCAGTGGCGTATTCAACTCAAAGCCGATGAGGCGCAGGGGCAAATTGACTACCGCCCCAAGCAAGACAACGCGTCTGCGCAAGTGGTGGCTAGGCTCTCCAGCTTGGTGATGCCGCCATCGGTCGTGCAAGAAGTCGAGAGCAGTTTGTCCGATTCACCCAAGGACCTGCCCTCGATGGACATCGTGATCGACAACTTGGAGTTGCGCGGCTTGAAATTGGGTCGCGCCGAGATAGAAGGCTTTAGCCGTGCCATCGCCGATGGTGGGCGTGAATGGGTGCTCAACAAATTCAATCTCAGCTTGCCCGAGGCGACGCTTCAAGCCAAAGGCCAATGGGGCGGGGCGGGCCGAGCGCAGGCCAAGCGTACCCAACTCGATTACACCCTTCAGCTGCAAAACTCGGGTGAGTTACTCGAACGCTTGGGCTTTAAGGGTGCGATTCGCAATGGCAAAGGCCGCATGGCCGGTCAGGTGGGTTGGACCGGTTCACCCTTCTCGCCCGACTACACCAGCATGAGCGGGCAGTTCAATGTAAATATTGAGCGCGGACAGTTTTTAAAGGCCGAGCCCGGGGTGGCGCGCTTGTTTGGTGTGCTCAATTTGCAGGCTTTGCCGCGGCGCTTAACTTTAGATTTCTCCGATGTTTTCAGCGAAGGCTTTTCGTTTGATTTTGTGCGCGGGGATGTACAAATCCAGCAGGGCATAGCCAGCACCAACAATATGCAAATGAAGGGTGTCACCGCTGCAGTGATGCTCGAGGGCAAGGCAGATATTCAGCATGAAACCCAAGACCTCAAAGTGGTGGTGGTGCCCGACCTCAATACAGGCACGGCCACCTTGCTCTACACCCTCATCAACCCCGTGGTGGGGTTGACCAGTTTTCTCACCCAGTATTTTTTGAAAACACCGCTGGCCAAATCCACCACCCAAGAGTTTCGGGTTCAAGGTACTTGGAAAGACCCCAAGGTGAATAAAGTTGACGCGTCCAAAGAACCGGAGACCAAACCATGAAAGCCGCTTTATTGCAAATGGTGTCAAGCACCGATGTCAGCATGAATCTGGACACGGCAGAGCGCTTGCTGGAACAAGCCGCCAAAGCCGGCGCAGAGTTGGCGGTGCTGCCCGAATATTTTTGTTTGCTGGGCCAGCAAGACACCGACAAACTCTTGATTGCCGAAGCACATGGCGATGGCCCCATGCAAAAGCGTTTGGCGGCCATGGCCAAAACCTATGGCGTGTGTCTGGTTGCAGGCACCTTGCCCATTGCAGTGCCAGGCGACGCCACGCGGGTGCGCAACACCACCTTGGTTTACAGCGCACAAGGCGAGAACCTTGCTCGCTACGACAAGATTCATTTATTCTGTTTTGACAATGGCCGCGAAAGCTACGACGAAAGCTTGGTGCTGCAAGCCGGCGACACGCCGGTGGTGCTGGACTTGCCTTCGCGAGACGGTCACACATGGCGCATCGGTTTAAGTGTGTGCTACGACTTGCGCTTTCCACAGTTGTACAAACAATTGACGCAGCAAGGCGCCGAATTGTTGCTGGCACCCAGCGCTTTTACCTACACCACAGGCTCAGCTCACTGGGAAGTGTTGCTGCGCGCTCGCGCTATCGACAACCTGGCTTGGGTGGGTGCAGCGGCGCAAGGCGGCAAGCACAGCAACGGCCGTCGCACTTGGGGGCATTCCATGTGGGTCGACCCTTGGGGTCAGGTGCAAGCCGTGCAGGCTGAGGGTGAGGGCTGTGTAATTACCGAACTTTCTATCGATCAGCTGCGTGAGCGCAGACAGCAGCTTCCTTTGCGCAGCTCGCCTTTGGCATGATTATTTGTCGTTACCAGACGCATCTTCACGCTCACCGCTTGGGCGTCCATGGAACATGGTCCACCACACAATGAGCACCAGCAGCAGGCCAGCGCCCAAGGCTTCAAACAAAATCAGCAGCATACGTTTATACGGGATTGAAAAATTATTGTGGAAGCTAATGATTGTAGGCATGCTGGTGTCGTGTGCTGCGCCACTGCCTGTGCCCAGTTCTCGCTTGCCTGCGCCAATACCTTCGTTGCCAGTGCCAGCTCCTCCCCGCCCCTCTGCGCCCGTTGTCACTCCAGCGCCCAGCCCAGCCGCACCGCCTGGTACTTCCAAGTTCGAACCACCGGTCAAGGGCGAGGGCCGCAGTCGCTGGGTGCCCGTCGCCATCGAAGACTTGCCCGGTTTGTCGCAAGAATCCATGGCCGAGGTGTGGACGCTGCTCTTGGCCAACTGCGATGTCAGCGGCACGGTGCTGGCTCCCTTGTGCAGTGATATCCGTCGCTTGAGCATTGCGTCTGACGCCGAGCAACGCTTGTTACTGCTCAACCGCTTGCAAGCCTATCGCTTGGAGTCTTTAGAGGGTGAAGCCGGCGGTTTGCTCACTGCGTATTACGAACCGGTGTTCGATGCCCAGCGTGTGGCGGGTAATGGATTCAACACACCGCTGTATGCCCCGCCAGCTGGTTTGGCCAGTGGCCGGCCGTGGTTCAGCCGTCAAGACATCGAGAGCTTGCCCGCCGCACAAACCGCATTGCGTGGGCGCGAGATTGCGTGGCTGGCCGACCCTGTAGACGCTTTGATTTTGCACATCCAAGGCTCGGGTCGATTGCGCATCACCGAGCCCGATGGCAGTGTGCGCACCGTGCGCTTGGGCTTTGCCGCCTCGAACGAGCAGCCCTACCAAAGCGTGGGCCGTTGGTTGCTTGATAAAGGCGAAACCCGTGACGCCTCATGGCCGGGCATCAAGGCGTGGTTGCAGCGCAACCCGCAGCGCCAGCAAGAACTGTTGTGGACCAACCCGCGCTATGTGTTTTTCAAAGAACAGGCCGTGGGCGGTGACCCCAGCGTGGGGCCGCGGGGTGCGCAAGGCTTGCCATTGATCGCGGGCAGGTCGGTGGCCATCGACCCACTCAGCATGCCTTACGGCACGCCGCTGTGGTTGGTGTCCCCAGGCCCCACCCAAAGCATTTCGCGCTTGGTGTTGGCGCAAGACACTGGCAGCGCCATCGTGGGCGCGGTGCGCGCCGATTTGTTCATGGGAACAGGGCGTGAAGCCGGCGACATAGCGGGACGTTTGAAGCAGCCCTTGCGCTTATGGGCTTTGTGGCCCAAGCCTTAACCCGCATGAATTAATATCCGCCCAGCAGTATTTAACAAGGACAGATTCATGGGATACATCATTGTGTTGGCGTCGCCTGTGTTTTTGGGCTTGATACTCATAGAGTGGTTATGGGGCATGCGCTTGGCCAAGCTTGGCAAAACCGGCGCACAAACCTATCGCCTTGATGACGCCATCAGCAGCATCTCGCTGGGCGTCATCAGCCAAATCAGCGCCATCTTCACCCGCGTGCTGCGCATTGTCATTTACACCTTGGTGTTTGAGCAAGTCGCCTTGGTGCGGGACGACGCTTGGTGGAGCACTTGGTATGGCGCTTTATTGGCTTTGGTTTTGTACGACTTTTGCTATTACTGGTTTCACCGCGCCAGCCATGAGGTGGCGTGGTTTTGGGCGGGCCATGCGGTGCATCACCAAAGCCAGCATTACAACTTGTCCACCGCGCTGCGCCAAAGCAGTTCAGGCGCATTAACAAGCTGGGTGTTTTATCTGCCCATGGCGCTCTTGGGCGTGCCGCCGCTGATTTTTGGCATCGTGGCCTTGGTTGATTTGCTCTACCAATTTTGGGTGCATACCGAGCACATTGGTCGCTTGGGCTGGTTTGACCGCTGGTTTTGCTCACCCTCCAACCACCGCGTGCACCACGCGGTCAATGACCCTTATGTAGACCGCAACTACGGCGGTATCTGGGTGGTGTGGGACAGGTTGTTTGGCAGTTTTCAGGAAGAAGACCCTAAAGAAGTTTGCGTCTACGGCACGCGTACAGCGCTTAACAGTTGGGACCCTTTGTGGGCGAATATGCAGATGTACGCCAGCATGCTGCACGACAGTTGGCATGCCAAGCGGTGGCGCGACAAGCTGATGGTGTTTGTGCGTCACCCTGGGTGGCGGCCCGCCGATGTGGCCCAGCGTTTCCCCCTTAAGGCTTTTGATATTCAGCAATTCCCCGCGTTTGCGCCCGTGCAAACACCGGCAGTGCAATGGTGGGGCGGCGCTTGGTTTGTGGTGTTGTTGTCGTGTTCGTCGGCGGTCTTGTGGTTCATGGATGGCATGGTCTGGGGCGAGGCCGCCACCTGTGTGTTGGGTGTAACGGCGGGTTTGTGGGGCGTCAACGCCATGCTGCAAAACCGTCTCAGTCCTACGATGTGCGCGTTTGTCCAAGCCGCCGCCTTGGCCACTGCTGCCAATGCCTGCGGCTGGAGTGATGTGTATGTGCTGGCCAAGCCACTGGCTTTGTTGGTGTTGATGTTTGCCGCATGGCAAGCGTCAGCAGGCATGAACGGCAGAGCGTGGTTGATGGCGGCCTTGGCCTTATCGTTTTCGGGGGATGTGTTGCTGATGGGTGAAGGCCTGTTTGTGCCAGGCTTGGTGGCGTTTTTGCTGGCGCACCTGAGCTACATACAACTGTTCAGGAAAGATGCGCCTTGGTTGCACAGCCGACGTGCGGTGGCGATGGCTATTTCAGTGGCTGCTGTGGTGTTTGTGGGCCTAGACCAAAACGGCTTGCCCAGTGAGTTGCGTGTGCCGGTGGCGGCTTATGTGTTGGTGATTGCCACCATGGCCGCTCAGGCTTGGGGTCGCGCTAAGCAGCTTGGTAGCTCGGCTAGCCTTTGGGTGGCTTTGGGCAGCTCTGTGTTCATGTTGTCTGACACCTTGTTGGCGCTGGACAAATTTGTCAGCCCTTTGCCGTATGCCGGCTTGTGGGTCTTGGCTTCTTACTATGTGGCACAGGGGTTGATAGTGCGGGGCGTCTCGAAGACCTTTGATGACCATAAAAATGGCGCAAAAATCCTGAACTAAAGATTCATTAAATAAATATTAACGATACAATTGTCTATCGTTAACAATTTGTTTGCTATGCAATCCCTAGACGTCAACGATTCAATTATCTTGGCCTGCGCAGCTCAAGGAGCTGGCTTGGCGGGCGTGGCGACCACGCAAACGGGCTTAAGCCGGGTGGCGGTGTCGCGCCGTATCAAGAAGTTGGCCGATAGCGGCTACTTGCAGCGCCACGGCAGCGGCACACGGCAGACCTATTCGCTGGGCGAGATGCGCTTTTGTTGGTCTGTTCAGTCTGTGCAAGCCATTGCCCAGCAAGGCGGTGAAATGGCGGTGTGGGAGCAACACCTTGCTCCGCTGTTAAAGGACGTAAGCGCCAATGTGCGCAACCTCGCCAATATTGCTTTCACGGAAATGCTTAACAACGTGTTGGACCACGCACAGGCGCAGCAAGTCGCCATGGGCATGCATGTGCAGGGCGGGCGTCTGCAAATGTTTGTGGCCGATGACGGGGTGGGCATTTTTGCCAAGATTGCAAATGCCGCCCAATTGTTCGACACCCGCTTGGCGGTGCTGGAGTTGGCTAAGGGCAAGTTCACTACTGCGCCTGAAGGGCATTCGGGCATAGGCATCTTTGTGTCGTCGCGCATGATGGACGGCTTTGCCATCGAATCCGGTGGCTTGCGGTTTGACCCGCATGATGCAGCGGATGCGCTGCCCCCGTTTGCATGGATGGATGCCAAGGCTTGCCTCAAGCCAAGCGGGGTGCAAACCTTGGTGCGCATGGATATTGCACTGCAAACCCAGCGCAACGCCAGCGATGTGTACCTCAAGTACTTCGAGCCTACCGAGGTGGGCGCAGACGTTTTTCACACCACTGAAATCCCCGTGCGCTTGGCGCAACTCAGCAGTGAACTCGTTTCCCGCTCTCAAGCCAAATGGGTGACCGAACGCACCACCCAATTCAAAACAGTCATCCTTGACTTTGAAGGCGTGCAAACCGTTGGACAGGCTTTTGTGGATGAGGTCTTTCGCGTTTTTGCCGTGGCCCATCCCCATGTACGGCTCAAGACCATGGGAGTAACGCCAGAGGTGGCAAAGCTGTTGAAGCCGTTTGGGGCTTGAGGATCAGACCAAAGCAGCTAAAGCTGCATCAGCTGATTTGTCCAAAATTTTGAGTAAAGCTGTTGCAGCACCCGTGGGTTTTCGCTTACCTTGCTCCCAGTTGCGCAAAGTGTCCAAAGGTATATTGATTCGCATAGCGAATTCGGGTTGAGAAAATCCCAGGCGCTCGCGAATGCCGCGCACATAGGCCGCAGCATCGGCTTTGGCTTCTAAGGTGTCGCTGCGTTTTTGTTGACGAATCTGCGCATCAGTAGTGGCGTCCACTCGCGCTAAATCAACTTGGCCTGCAGGCATGGTTTTAGTGCGTGGCACTTTAAAGCGGTCGAGGTTGTTGCTCATAAAACCGTGTCTCCCTTTGGTTTGCCTTACGGGCTGAAATGATTCGAATGCTGGCAATGCGTTCAGCGAAGACCACCAGAAACAACCTTCCATCGATTTGACCTATGAGTTGAAAGCGTTGCTCATCCCATTCAAATCGCAAACCCCAATAGTAGCCCAAAGGACGACCCCCGTCAAAGTTTGACGAGAAGTTTGATGCTTTTTAGAAGGTGGCTGTGTAAGACTGACTGACGGGTTTTGCTAGGGTCACAAAAAGAGTGACTAACTTACCCTAGTTTCTTCAACAACAACTCATTCACCTGCGCAGGATTCGCCTTGCCCTTGCTGGCCTTCATGATGGGGCCGACCAAGCCGTTCAAAGCCTTGGCGTTGCCCGCTTTGAACTCTTCCACATTCTTGGGGTGGGCGGCCAACACCTCGTCGATGATGGCTTCCAAGGCGCTGCTGTCGTTAATTTGCTTCAAGCCTTTGGCGTCGATGATGGCGTCGACTTCGCCCTCTTTATTCCACAACGCATCAAACACTTGTTTAGCCGCGTTGTTGCTGATGGTGTTGTCGCTGATGCGGCTAATTAATGCAGCCAGTTGTTCGGCGCTCACTGGCAGCGCATCGAAGGAGACTTCGCCGCTGTTCAAGCGCCTAGACACCTCACCCATGATCCAATTGCTGGCCAACTTAGCCTGCCCGCAAGCTTTTGTGGTGGCTTCAAAGTAAGCGGCAACCGCTTTGCTTTGCGTCAGTTGTGTGGCGTCGTACTCGGGCAAACCATATTGGGTGATAAAGCGGTCGGCCATCACACGCGGCAGCTCGGCCATTTCACTGCGCACGCGCTCCACCCAGTCGCGCCAAATCACCAGCGGGGGTAAATCGGGGTCGGGAAAATAGCGGTAATCGGCGGCGTCTTCCTTGGTGCGCATGGCGCGGGTCTCGCCGGTGTCGGGGTTGAACAGCACCGTGGCTTGTTGAATGGCGTGGCCGTCTTCAATTTGTTCAATCTGCCAGCGCACTTCAAAGTCGATGGCTTGCTGCATGAACTTGAAGCTGTTGAGGTTTTTAATCTCACGCCGCGTACCCAAAGGCGCACCAGGTTTCCTGACCGACACATTGGCGTCGCAGCGGAAACTGCCCTCTTGCATATTGCCGTCGCAAATGCCAATCCACGTAACGATTTTGTGCAGCTCTTTGGCATAGGCCACGGCCTCTGCGCTGGAGCGCATGTCGGGCTCGGTAACAATTTCTAAAAGTGGCGTGCCGGCACGGTTGAGGTCGATACCACTTTGGCCAATGAAGTCTTCATGCAGCGACTTGCCCGCATCTTCTTCCAGGTGGGCGCGCACCAAGCGCACGGTTTTTTTCTCATCGCCCAAAAAGAACGACACCTCGCCGCCTTGCACCACCGGTATTTCAAACTGGCTGATTTGGTAGCCCTTGGGCAGGTCGGGGTAGAAATAATTTTTGCGGGCAAAGATGCTGCGCTCGGCGATGTGCGAGCCCAGTGCCAGCCCAAGCTCGATGGCGCGTTCCACCGCGCCTTTGTTCATCACCGGCAAGGTGCCGGGCAAGGCCAAATCCACCGCGCAAGCCTGCGTGTTGGGCTCGGCACCAAAAGCGGTGGAGGCGCGACTGAAAATTTTGCTTTGCGTGGAGAGTTGGGTGTGGGTCTCGAAACCGATGACGACCTCGTAGCCCTGAACGAGTGGGGCGCTCATGATGCACCTCCGGGTGTTTTCAAATGGTGGTCGGTAGCCAACTGAAACTGATGCGCCACATTCAACAACTTGGCCTCTTGCAAATAGTTGCCAATCAGTTGCATGCCCACCGGCATACCGCCTTCGCCAAAACCCACGGGCATGCTCATGCCAGGCAAGCCGGCGAGTGACGCGGGCAAGGTGAAGATGTCGGCCAAATAGTTGGCGAGTGGGTCGGCCGATTTGTCGCCCAGCTTCCACGCCACAGTAGGGGCCACGGGGCCGGCGATGACGTCGCAGAGTTGGAAGGCTTCTTGAAAGTCGTTGGCAATCATGCGGCGGATTTTTTGTGCTTGCAGGTAGTAAGCGTCGTAATAGCCGTGGGACAGCACATAGCTGCCAATCATGATGCGGCGCTTCACCTCTTCGCCGAAACCCTCTGTGCGGGATTTTTCGTACATATCGGCCAGATCGGTGAAGTCTTTGGCGCGGTGGCCGAACTTCACGCCATCGAAGCGGCTGAGGTTGCTGGAAGCTTCGGCGGGAGCAATGATGTAGTACACCGGAATAGACAAGGACGTGCGCGGCAAAGCCACAGGCACCAGCGTAGCCCCTTGGGCTTGCAGAGCTTGCAATGCCGCATCAATGGGGGCGCGCACATCAGAGGCCAAGCCGTCGGTAAAAAACTCATGCGGTATGCCCACGCGCAAACCTTTTAAAGGCTGGTTCAAGTTGCGCGAAAAATCTTCAGCCTTCACATCCAGCGAGGTGGAGTCGCGGTCCAAGTCGGGGCCACACATGGCAGACAGCAGCAGCGCGCAGTCTTCGGCGCTGCGTGCCATAGGGCCGGCTTGGTCTAGGCTGGACGCAAACGCCACCATGCCGTAGCGTGAGGCGCGGCCATAGGTGGGTTTGATGCCGGTGATTCCGCAAAACGCAGCAGGTTGACGAATCGACCCGCCGGTGTCGGTGCCCGTCGCCGCAGGCGTCAAACACGCTGCCACCGCAGCGGCGCTGCCGCCCGATGAGCCGCCGGGTATGCGGCTGATGTCCCAAGGGTTGGTCACAGCTTGCGGATGGGCTGAGGGCACGGCCACGTTTTCATTGGCAGAGCCCATGGCGAACTCGTCGCAACTGAGCTTGCCTAAATTCACCATACCGGCCTCGCCCAAGCGCTGCACTACCGTGGCGTTAAAGGGCGAGCGGTAGCCCTCCAAGATGCGCGAGCCGGCGGTGGTGGGAAAGTCGGTGGTGACAAAAATATCTTTGTGCGCGATGGGCACGCCCAGCAGGGGAGATGTGTCACCCGCCGCGAGACGGTTGTCGGCGTCTTTGGCTTGCGCTAATGTGACCTCAGAGTCCACGCTTAAAAATGCGTTGTGTGGGTTGCCACCCAAGCGAGCCAGCATGCGCGTGGCTAACTCGACGGCGCTCAATTCTTTCTTTTGCAGCAGCGCAGCCAATGCGGCCACGCCCAAGGTGTGCAGTTCACTCATGGCTTACTCAATCACTTTCGGCACCAAAAACAGGCCGCGCTCAACGGCGGGGGCACTGCGTTGGTTGGCCTCGCGTTGGTTGGGCTCGCTGGCCACGTCTTCGCGCAAGCGCAAAGCCATGCCTTCAGACGCGTTGGGGACGTAGGCGGCGAAGTTGGGCATGGCGTCGATGGGGTGGGCCATGGGGACCACGCCGCTGGTATCAACCTCGCGCATTTGCTCAACAATCACAAAGAAGTCATTCAAGCCCTCTAGCAGCCGTTGGCTGGTGGGCGGGTCAAAAGACAAGCGAGAGAGTTGCGCCAAGCGCTGGATGTCGGTGTTTGTAAGGGACATGGTCACTAAAAAATGCAAGGCCTGTGCCAGAAGTGGCAAAGTCGTTGGGTTATTATCCTGTCTTTGCTGGTAAACCCAGAGAGGATTGTGATGTTTGGAGCATTTCGTCGGTATTTCTCCACCGACTTGGCCATTGACCTCGGCACAGCCAACACCCTTATTTACGTGAGAGACCGAGGCATTGTGCTTGACGAGCCCTCGGTGGTTTCCATTCGCCACGAAGGTGGCCCTCAGGGTAAAAAAACCATTCAAGCGGTGGGCCACGAGGCCAAAGCCATGCTCGGCAAGGTGCCTGGCAACATTGAAGCCATTCGTCCGATGAAAGACGGCGTGATTGCCGACTTCACCGTCACCGAGCAAATGCTCAAACAATTTATCAAGATGGTGCATCCGCGCTCACTCTTGAAGCCCAGCCCGCGCATCATCATTTGCGTGCCCTGTGGCTCCACACAGGTGGAGCGTCGAGCCATTCGCGAATCCGCACTTGGTGCAGGCGCGTCCGAGGTGTATTTGATTGAAGAACCCATGGCAGCGGCCATTGGTGCGGGTTTGCCCGTCAGCGACGCCAGTGGTTCTATGGTGGTCGACATCGGTGGCGGCACCACCGAAGTGGGCGTCATCTCTTTGGGCGGCATGGTTTACAAGGGCAGTGTGCGTGTGGGTGGCGACAAATTCGACGAGGCCATCATCAACTACATTCGCCGCAACTACGGCATGCTCATTGGTGAGCCCACCGCTGAAGCCATCAAAAAGCAAATCGGTTCGGCCTTCCCAGGCAGCGAAGTTCGCGAGATGGAAGTCAAAGGTCGCAACCTCTCTGAAGGCGTGCCACGTTCGTTCACCATTTCATCGAACGAAATTTTGGAAGCCCTCACCGACCCCCTCAACAACATCGTCTCGGCCGTGAAAAACGCGCTGGAGCAAACCCCCCCAGAGCTCGGTGCCGATATCGCCGAACGCGGCATGATGCTCACTGGAGGCGGCGCCTTGCTGCGCGACCTGGACCGCTTGATGGCCGAAGAAACCGGCTTACCCGTGTTGGTGGCCGAAGACCCCCTCACCTGCGTGGTGCGCGGTTGCGGCTTGGCTTTGGAGCGCATGGAGCGTTTGGGTTCTATTTTTACCAGTGAATAAATGCCACTCGGCACGCTTGATCGCTCACCACCGCCTTTTTTCAAGCAAGGCACCTCGGCGCTGACCAAGCTGATTATTTTCAGTTTCATTTCCATGGCCATGATGTTGGCCGACCAACGCTACAACATTGTGCAACCCGCCCGCTGGGTGCTGTCACTCATGATTTACCCGGTGCAATGGGTGGCCTTGCGCCCGCAAGTGGTGTGGCAAGACATGGGCGATGTTTTTGATGGCAAGCAAGACGTGCTCGACAACTTGCACAGTGCCCAAGCGCAATTGCTGGCGCAATCGGTTCGTACCGTGCAACTCGAACAAATGGAACTTGAAAACCGCCATTTGCGTGAACTCTTAGAGCTACGCCAACGCACGGGCACTCCGGCCATGGCGGCCGAAGTTTTGTACGAGGCGGGCGACCCCTTCACCCGCAAGATGGTGCTCGACAAAGGCGCAGTCAATGGCGTGGTGCAAAGCTCTCCTGTGATGGACGAACGAGGCATCTTGGGTCAAATCACCCGTGTGCATCCGCTGGTCAGCGAAATCACCTTGGTCACTGATCGCGAACATTCAATCCCTGTACTCAACACCCGCACTGGTGCGCGTGGCGTGGCCTTTGGCGAGTCGGGCGGTGCACCGCTGCTGGAGTTGCGCTACATGGCCACCAACGCCGACATTGAAATCGATGATGTGCTCACCACCAGTGGCGTGGATGGCGTTTATCCGGCGGGTATTCCGGTTGCCAAAGTGGTGAAGGTCGAGCGTCGCGCAGATACGGTGTTTGCGCGCATCTTGTGCGAATCCTTGGCTCGTGTGCAAGGCGCACGCCATGTGATGGTGCTCTCGCCGGTGAAGTTGCCCGTCGAGCCGGTGGGCGTTGAACGCCCCGCGCCCGTGCAGCCCAAAGGGGGTCGGCGATGATCATGCCCCGTGGCCAGCAACTCTTGTTGCCAGCCAATCCCAGTTTTATGTTGTTTACTTTGGTGGCGGCTTTGTTGCTCGACATGGTGCAAAGCATGGCCTTTTTTGGCAATGCACCATGGACGCCAGATTGGTTGGCCTTGCTGCTGGTTTTTTGGGGCGTGCACCAACCGCTCAAAGTGGGCGTGGGTGTGTCCTTTTTCATGGGGCTGCTCACCGATGTGCATCAAACCTCCTTGCTGGGCCAGCATGCGCTGGCGTTCACCGTGCAAGGCTTTTTAGCAACCATGATTCATCGCCGCATTTTGTGGTTTGACGTTCCCTCCCAAGCTTTGCAAGTCTTCCCCGTGTTTTTGGCCACCCATTTGCTTGAACTTGCGGTGCGCATGGGCGCTGGCGGTTTGTTTCCCGGATGGTCCATGTTTTTTGCGCCATTGATTCAAGCCTTGTTGTGGCCTGTGGTGTCGGTGTTGTTGTTGGCCCCGCAGCGGCGAGCGCCTGACCCAGATAAAAACCGACCCTTATGAGCCTGCTGCGCAATGTCGAATATGACCTGCGTCGTTTTCGAGGCCGAGTATTGGCAGCGACGGCTTTCGTGTTTATCGCTTTCAGTTTGCTGTTTCTGCGCTTGGCTTATTTGCAACTGTGGCGTTACCAAGAGTTCATCGCCCAAGCTGAGAGCAACCGCACCGCCATCGTCCCCATCGTGCCCAACCGCGGCGTCATCATGGACCGCAATGGCGTGGTCTTGGCCACCAACTACTCGGCTTACACGCTAGAGATCACGCCCTCCAAAGTTCAAGGCCCCTTGGACGAGGTGATTGAAAACCTGTCTGAACTCATTGACATTCAAGGTCGCGATAAAAGGCGTTTTAAAAAATTACGCGAAGAATCCAAAAGCTTTGAGTCCGTGCCTATTCGCACCCGCTTAAGCGATGAAGAGGTGGCGCGTTTTGCAGCGCAGCGTTTTCGTTTTCCAGGTGTTGAAATTCGCGCCCGTTTGTTTCGCAACTATCCCTATAACGAGCTGGCCAGTCATGTGATTGGCTACATCGGGCGCATCAACACGTCGGAAAAAGAAAAACTCGAAGACTCTGACAACACAGGCAATTACCGCGGCACCGATTTCATTGGCAAATTAGGCGTTGAGCAAAGCTACGAGCGTCAACTGCACGGGCAAACGGGGGTGCATGAAATGGAAACCTCCGCTGGCGGCAGAGCGGTGCGCCGCCTGCGCAGCAGCCCGGCTATTCCAGGCAACACGGTGGTGCTGTCGATAGACATCAAACTGCAAAAATTGGTGGAAGATTTGTATGGCAAACGCCGTGGGGCGATGGTGGCGATTGACCCCAAGACCGGCGAAGTTTTGAGCTTTGTCAGCAAACCCACATTCGATCCCAACCAGTTTGTCGAGGGCATTGATGTTGAAAATTGGAAACTCCTCAACGAGTCTCCCGATAAGCCTTTGCTCAACCGCGCTTTGCGAGGCACCTATCCGCCCGGCTCGACCTACAAACCCTTTATGTCTTTGGCCGCCCTGACCTCGGGCAAACGAACACCCACACAAATCATTTACGACCCGGGATTTTTCATGTTCGGCGACCACCGTTTTCGAGATGACAAAGAAGGCGGGCATGGTTCGGTAGACATGTACAAATCTATTGTTCAGTCTTGCGACACCTACTACTACATGCTGGCCCGCGACATGGGCGTGGACTTGATCCACGACCAAATGAAAGAACTTGGCTTTGGGCAACTCACGGGCATAGATATTTTGGGCGAGGCACGCGGCATCTTGCCCTCAACCGAATGGAAACGCAGCAGTTACAAGCGACCTGAACAACAACGCTGGTATTCGGGTGAAACCATTTCTTTGGGCATTGGACAGGGTTACAACAGTTTCACCATGCTCCAGTTGGCGCAAGCAGTGGCCACCTTGTCCAACAATGGTGTGCGCGCCAAACCGCATTTGGTGCGCGAGGTGGTCGATGTGGAAACCAAAGTCGGTCAAGCGGTGACGGTAGATGCGCCTGCTGTTTTGGCTTTTCAAGCCGAGCACATAGACGCCATCAAAAAGGCCATGGTGGGTGTGAACATCGAAGGCACATCCGCTTCAAGCTTTATAGGTGCTTCGTACACCAGCGCCGGCAAAACGGGTACGGCACAGGTTTTCACCATCAAACAAAATGAAAAATACAGCGCCTCCAAGATTGATGAGCGCTTGCGTGACCACGCTTTGTTCATCGCTTTTGCGCCTGCCGACGACCCCAAGGTGGCATTGGCCATGGTGGTGGAAAACGCTGGCTTTGGTGCGCAAAGCGCAGCCCCCATTGCCAGGCGTGTGTTTGATTACCTGTTACTAGGGCAGTACCCTTCGCCAGAAGATATAGAAGCTGTGCGAAATGGCCAAGCCACTCGCCCTATAGGCAAGCCCCGCCCCATCGCCAGCGTGCCTTGGCCGCCCAAGGCTGCCCTGCCCGAAGTGCTGCCCGCTGACGACGAAGCCCTGCGCTAGCCCAGCAAGGCGTCGCGTGTGGTTTTCAGTAGCAATACCGTCACCACCCCAATGAACAGCCAACGCACATAAGACGCGCCATGTTGCAGCGCCGTGCGCGCGCCCACATAGCTGCCGGCGATATTGGCCAAGGCCAGTGGCACGCCCATCGCCCACATCACATGGCCTTGCCAGCCCAGCAAAACCAAGGCGGCCATATTGCTGGCCAAGTTCAAAACTTTGCTGTGTGCCGAGGCGCGCAAAAAATCAAATCCCATCCAGTGCACCAGAAGAAAGACCAACAAGCTGCCGGTGCCCGGACCGAAAAAACCATCGTAAAAACCCATCACGCCACCACACACGCCCATGGCCAGCACTTCGCGGTGACCCTGCAAGCGAGGCGCATGCTCTTGGCCCAAATGCTTGTGCTTCAAGGTGTACAAAAGCACCGCTAACAGCAGCACGGGCAAGGCTTGGCGCAGCAATTGGGGCGACAACAGGGTAAGGGTGAAAGCACCCGCACAAGCACCCACCAAGGCGCAAACCACGCCCATGCGCAAAGCTCGCCATTGCAAGTCGATCTGTCGCTGAAAACGCCAAGCGGCGAATAAAGTGCCCCACACCGAAGCAGACTTGTTGGTGCCCAGCAGTGTGGCGGGCAAGACGTTGGGGTAGGCGGCAAACAGGGCAGGCACCAGCACCAAACCGCCGCCGCCTACAGAGGCATCGATAAAACCTGCCAAGGCCGCAGCCAAGATGATGAAGAGGGTGTCCATAGCCGACCATTGTCTCAGTCCCATCAAGGCCAGACGAAAAAAAAGCACTGTTGTGCAGTGCTCTTTTTGTTTATGCGCCACCCCGGTAGGAAGTGACTTTATTGGGTGTCTCCTCAACCCTCGGCAAGCTCAAAATATCTAAGCTTGTGAGTTAAGTGAATGTAGGCCAGTTGGACCTGCCAGACGCTAAGGACTTTCCCCAGTTAGGCGTGCAGTGCTTTGGCTTCCAAAGCCAGCCACTCGGCAGCTTTTTCGGCCAGCATCAGCACCGGGCTGTTGGTGTTGCCGCTGGTGATGCTGGGCATGACACTGGCGTCGACCACCCGCAGGCCATGCACCACGCCGCCGCGCCCGTCGCGCACCCGCAGTTCAGGGTCCACCACCGCCAGCGGGTCGTCTAAGCGGCCCATGCGTGCTGTGCCCACAGGGTGAAAAATGGTGGTGCCAATGTCGCCGGCCAAGCGGGCCAGCTCATCATCGGTTTGAAATTGCCTGCCCGGTTTCCACTCCTCAGGCGCGTACATGGCCAGCGCGGGTTGCGCGGCAATGTGGCGGGTGATGCGCAAGGAATCGGCAGCCACCTTGCGGTCTGCGTCAGTCGCCAAATAGTTGGGTGCAATCAAAGGTGCTTGTGAAAAGTTGGCGCTTTGAACCTTCACCGTGCCGCGGCTTGTCGGGTTCAAGTTGCACACGCTGGCGGTGAAGGCGGGGAAGCTGTGCAGGGGTTCGCCAAACGCATCCAAACTCAGAGGCTGCACGTGGTATTCGATATTGGGCCAAGCTTGGCTGGGGTCGCTGCGGGTGAAGGCGCCCAGCTGCGAAGGCGCCATGCTCATGGGGCCGCTGCGATGCAGCAAGTACTCCAGACCAATCGCGGCTTTGCCCCACCAGCTGTTGGCAATCGTGTTCAAGGTTTTCGCGCCTTGAACTTTAAAAACAGCGCGGATTTGCAAATGGTCTTGCAAGTTTTCGCCAACGCCTGGCAGGTCTATCAAGGGCGCGATGCCATGCTGCTGCAGCAGCGCTGCGGGGCCAATGCCCGAGAGTTGCAACAACTGCGGTGTGGCCACTGCGCCAGCGCACAAGACCACAGCGTGCTTGGCACTGGCGTGTATATGCTCTTTGCCGTTCCAAACTTCTACGCCGCTGCAGCGCTGCTGGCCGTTGGGCAAGGCCTCCATCAGCAATTTGGACACGTGAGCCGAGGTCCACATTTCAAAGTTGGGACGTGCATAACAGGTGGGTCGCAAAAATGCTTTGGCGGTGTTCCAGCGCCAGCCGTTTTTTTGGTTCACCTCGAAGTAGCCCACACCCTCATTTGAGCCGCGGTTGAAGTCATCGGTGGCGGGAATGCCGGCTTGTACCGCGGCTTGGGCAAACGCGTCCAAGATGTCCCAACGTAAGCGCTGTTTGTCCACCCGCCATTCGCCGCCGGCGCCGTGCAAAGCATCTGCGCCTTTGTAATGGTCTTCATGCAACTTGAAGTAGGGCAGGCTATGTTCCCAGCGCCAACGAGCGTCGCCCGTGACCTCGGCCCAGTGGTCGTAGTCGCGGGCTTGGCCACGCATGTAAATCATGCCGTTGATACTTGAGCACCCACCCAGCACCTTGCCGCGTGGGTAGCGCAGGCTTCGCCCGTTGAGTCCCTCGGCGGGTTCGGTTTGGTACATCCAATCAGTGCGCGGGTTGCCGATGCAATACAAATAGCCCACCGGTATATGCACCCAGTGGTAGTCGTCTTTTCGACCCGCTTCGATCAGCAGTACTCGCTTGGAAGCGTTGGCGCTCAGGCGGTTGGCCAGCAAGCAACCCGCGGTGCCCGCGCCAACAATGATGTAGTCGAAGGTGGTGTCGTTCATTTACTCGTGGGCATGACGAACTCAGCGCCCTTGGGCGTGCTTTCGGGCCAGCGCTGCATGATGGATTTTTGCTTGGTGTAAAAACGCACGCCTTCTTCGCCGTAGGCATGCATATCGCCAAACAAGCTGCGCTTCCAGCCGCCAAAGCCGTGCCACGCCATGGGCACGGGGATGGGCACATTGATGCCGACCATACCCACCTGTATGCGATGACTGAATTCACGCGCCACATGCCCATCGCGGGTGAAACAACTCACGCCGTTGCCGAACTCATGGTCGTTGATGATTTGAACTGCCGTGGCAAAGTCGGGCACGCGCACGCAGGCAAGCACGGGGCCAAAGATTTCTTCTTTGTAAATCTTCATGTCGGTGGTCACGTGGTCAAACAGTGTGCCGCCCATCCAAAAACCTTTGTCGCAACCCGCACCCGCTTGTGCGCCGTCAAACACACGGCCATCCACCAGTAGCTTCGCACCCTCTTTCTCGCCTTGCGAGATATAGCCGGTAATGCGGTCGTGCGCCGCCTGGGTGACGATGGGGCCCATTTCAGCCGCGAGGTTTTCGCCGTTGAGCACCTTCAAAGCTTGAGTGCGCGCAATCAGTTTGGGCAAGATTTTGTCGGCCACATCGCCGACCAATACGGCCACACTGATAGCCATGCAACGCTCGCCAGCCGAGCCATAAGCCGCGCCTATCAAGGCGTCGACCACTTGGTCGAGGTCAGCGTCAGGCATGACCACCATATGGTTTTTTGCACCGCCCAAGGCTTGCACGCGTTTACCGTGGTGGGCACCGGTTTCGTAAATATAGTTGGCAATCGGTGTGGAGCCCACGAAGCTGACGGCCTTCACATCGGGGTGCACCAAGAGTGCGTCCACGGCTTCTTTATCGCCTTGCACCACATTGAACACACCATCGGGCAAACCGGCTTGCTTGAGTAAGTCGGCCATCATCAGGGCAGGCGTGGGGTCTATGGGGCTGGGCTTTAACACAAAGGTGTTGCCTGCAGCGATGGCCACCGGAAACATCCACATGGGCACCATCACGGGGAAGTTAAAAGGGGTGATGCCGGCTACCACGCCTAAGGGCTGGCGCAGTGTCCAGTTGTCGATGCCGGTAGACACCTGCTCGGTGAAGTCGCCCTTGAGTAACTGGGGGATGCCGGTGGAGAATTCGACGATGTCAATGCCGCGTGCCACTTCGCCTTGCGCGTCGGTGAAGACTTTGCCGTGCTCGGCGGTGATGGCGTGGGCCAGCGCGTCTTTGTGCAGGTTGAGCAATTCCAAAAACTTAAACATCACGCGGGCGCGGCGCAAAGGCGGCGCATCCGCCCAAGCGGGAAACGCAGCTTGCGCGGCGGCCACGGCTTGCGCGACATCGGCGCTGTTGGCCAAGGCGACTTGCGCTGTCACCGCGCCCGTGGCGGGGTTGGTCACCGCTTGGCTGCGGCTTGACGTGCCTGTAGTGGCTGTGCCCTGGATGTGGTGCCCGATCTGGGGTGTGCTCATGCTTGTCTCTTTGTCTGTTGAAGATTGATTATCTGAACTTGCTTAAGTTGCCTAAAGGCCTTGCGCCAACACCGGAAACAGCTTGTGCAAACCGTCGGCCATGACTTCGACCGCCAAGGCAGCCAAGATCAAACCCATGAGGCGGGTCATCACGTTGATGCCGGTTTTGCCCATCACCCTTGCAATGGGCGCTGCCATGGCAAAACACAGCGCGGTGGCCAAAGCAATCACCACCCCGTAACCCACCAAGCTGCCCAGTTGCAGCAGGGTTTTGGCTTTGTCCGCGTAAATCACCACGGTCGACATGGTGGCCGGGCCAGTCAAGAGCGGAATCGCCAAGGGCACCACAGCGATGCTCGCCCCTACGGTTGCGCGGGCTTCGGCGTCGTGCACTTCGTCGGCATTGGCCCGCGCTTCAGCCGGTTGGGCGTTCAACATGGACAAAGCTGAACTCAGCAACAGCATGCCACCACCCACCTGAAAGCTCGCCAATGAAATACCAAAAAACTCCAATATTTGTAAGCCCAGCAGGGCGCTGATGGCGATGACCACGAAGGTGGTGAAAGAGGACACCAAAATGGTTCGTTGCCGCTGCGCCTTGGTAAAGCCTTGGGTGAAGTGAATAAAAAACGGCACGCAAGCCAAGGGGTTGACCACGGCCAACAAAGTAATGAAGGGTTTGAAGTCAAGAGCCATCAAGCGTTTTCTGGGGTCGCGGGGTGGCGGCGTCTGAACATGCCCCAGCCTTCCATCTGCAAAACCTTATCGCCATGTTGGTTGAACAGTTCCCACAGATTGCGCGTCATGCCCACATCGGGGCGGCGGCCCATGGGCTTGGTCTCCAGCACCGTGGTTTGCAGCCGCAAGGTGTCGTTGGGGTAAACCGGCTTGGTCCATTTGATGTTCTCAAGGCCGGGCGAGCCCAGGCTTGCGGTTTCATGCAAAAAATTGGTCACCATCAAGCGCATGGCCATGGAGCAGGTGTGCCAACCGCTGGCGCACAAACCGCCGAATATTGACGCTTTGCCACCCTCGTCATCCAGATGAAAAGGCTGGGGGTCAAATTGACTGGCGAAAGCGATGATGTCCTCGCGTGTGGGGGTGATATGCCCCAAGTCACGCACCTCACCTACAAAAAAATCTTCCCAATAGAAACGAATCGTTGACATCAGCGCCCCCCGCCCACATTGATATTCGTGCCGGTGACGTAAGAAGCTGCATCGCTGAGCAACCACACAATCGCCTCAGCCACTTCGTTGGCTGTACCCGGGCGTTGCATGGGCACAAGGTGAGCCAGTTGGTTGGCTCGGTCGGGGATGCCGCCGCTGGCATGGATGTCGGTCAAGATCAGGCCGGGGCTTACCGCGTTCACCCGTATGCCTTCTGCGGCGACTTCTTTGGCCAAACCAATGGTGAAGGTGTCTATTGCGCCCTTGCTGGCGGCGTAGTCCACATACTGACCTGGCGCACCCAGTTTGGCGGCCGCGCTGCTGAGGTTGACAATGCTGCCCCCCTTGCCGCCATGCGCTGTGCTCATGCGCAAGACAGCTTGTTTGGCGCAGGCGAAAGAGCCCAAGACATTGATGCGCATGATGCGCTCCAAGCGCTCCCATGCGGTGGTGTCGACCCGCGCAGTCACATCCAACACCCCGGCGTTATTCACCAAACCACCCAGCACGCCCATGTCTTTGTCGATGCTTTGAAACAAACGTTCAATGTCGGCCTCGACGCCCACATCGGCTTGAAAAGCCTGTGCCTGACGGCCCATGGCGCGGATGTGCTGCACCACTTGTTCGGCGGCTTGCGCGTCGCGGGTGTAATTCACTGCCACGGACCAGCCGTGCTTGGCAGCAAGCACCGCTGTGGCAGCGCCAATACCGCGGCTGGCGCCAGTGATGAGTAAGACGGGTGACATGGGACAGTCTCCAAGCTAGTGAAAGGGGCCAACCAAAATAGTAGGATGAACACCCGTAAGGCATTTTGCCAAGCTTAAAAAGATAACACGATTGGACCCACCCATGAGCCTTGTCATTGATTACTACCTGGCCCCGCAAAGCCCGTGGACCTATTTTGGCCATGCCCGCTTGGTGCAAATGGCCCGTCAAGCAGGCGCGACGGTGCGCATCATGCCGGTGGATTTGGGCGGGCAAATTTTCCCTGCCACCGGTGGTTTGCCCGTGGGTCAACGTCCGCCTCAGCGCCAAGCCTATCGCATGGTCGAGTTGCAACGCTTTAGCCATTTCTTGCAAATGCCCTTGAACTTGAAACCCCAATTTTTTCCGGTGGCAGGCGACGACGCGGCGCGTTTGATCATTGCGGTGGATCAACACGATGGCGTTGATACCGCGCTCAAGGTGTGTGGCGCGGTCTTGGCGGCGGTATGGGTGCAAGAGCGCGACATCGCCAACGCCAGCGTGTTGCAAGAAATATTGCACGAGCAAGGCATTGCCGCCGACCGTTGGACGGCCGCGCAGGCGCCAGCCGCGCAAGATGCTTACATGGCCTACACCCGCCAAGCCCTAGATGCCGGCGTCTTTGGCGCCCCCAGTTTCGTGGTGGATGGCGAGATTTTTTGGGGCCAAGACCGACTTGAATTTTTACAACGCCGCTTGCAAGCGGTTTAAGACAAGGAAAAAAAGATGGGACATTTTGTTCAATTGCGAGCCGCCGATGGCTTTGAATCACAAGCCTATATTGCCCAACCCAAGACCGAGCCGCGTGGCGCGATTGTGGTGTTGCAAGAAATTTTTGGTGTCAACAACCACATCCGCGCCATCTGCGATGGGTTTGCTTTTGTGGGCTTTGTGGCGATTGCGCCCGCCGTCTTTTCACGCCTGCAAAAGGACGTGAACTTGGGCTACACCCCGGGCGACGTTGAAATAGGCCGCAGTTTGAAAAACTTGGCCGAGGGCTTGCCCGCCCCTGGTGTCATGGCCGACGTGCAAGCCGCCATCAGCCACGCCTCCATGGCCACCCGTGGCAAGGTCGGCGTGGTCGGTTATTGCTGGGGTGGATTGCTCAGTTGGCGTGCGGCCACCCAGTTTGCCAATGTCAAAGCGGCGGTCACTTACTACGGCGGCGGTATGACCTTAGAGCCCGAGCTTCACAAAAAACCGCTGTGCCCCACCATGTCGCACTTTGGTGCCAAAGACGGCTTGATTCCCGCGAGCACTGTGCAAGCCTTCCAACAAGCACAGCCCAAAGTGGAAGTGCATATTTACGATGCGGATCACGGCTTTAACTGTGACCAGCGGGGCTCTTACAACGCTGCCGCAGCCGATTTGGCGCTGGAGCGCACGCTGGGCTTTTTCATCCAACACCTAGAGGGCTAAGCCCCCTTCAAGCGTTACGCAGTTTCTCGGCCGCTGCGATGGCGAAATAGGTCAGTACGCCATCGGCACCGGCGCGCTTGAAAGCCAGCAGGCTCTCCATCATCACCGCGTCATGGTCTAGCCAGCCGTTTTGTGCGGCGGCTTTGAGCATGGCGTATTCGCCCGAGACTTGGTAGGCAAAAGTGGGCACATGGAACTCGTCTTTCACGCGACGCACGATATCGAGGTAAGGCATGCCAGGCTTGACCATCACCATGTCAGCGCCTTCGGCGATGTCCATGGCGACCTCACGCAGTGCCTCGTCGGAGTTGCCCGCGTCCATTTGGTAGACCTTTTTATTGCTCTTGCCTAAGTTGCCAGATGAGCCCACGGCATCGCGAAACGGCCCATAAAACGCGCTGGCATATTTGGCGCTGTAAGCCATGATGCGGGTGTGGATGTGACCGTGGGCCTCTAGGGCTTGGCGAATAGCCCCAATGCGTCCGTCCATCATGTCGCTGGGCGCGACGATGTCCACGCCGGCCTCGGCTTGGGTGAGCGCTTGTTCTACCAATACCTTCACCGTTTCATCGTTGAGGATGTAGCCGGTTTCATCCAGCCACCCGTCTTGACCGTGGCTGGTGAAGGGGTCGAGAGCCACATCGGTCATCACGCCCAAATCGGGAAACTCTTTTTTGAGCGCTTGCACCACGCGTGGCACCAGTCCCTGACGGTTGGTGGCTTCCATGCCGTCGGGCGTTTTCAAGCTGGGGTCTATGACGGGAAAGAGAGCCATCACCGGAATACCTAATTTGACGCAGTGCTCGGCCACGGGCAGCAGCAAGTCCAGGCTCAAGCGCTCCACTCCTGGCATGGAAGCGATGGCTTGGCGTTTGTTTTCGCCATCAAGCACAAACACGGGGTAAATCAGGTCGTTGACGCTGAGCTCATTTTCCCGAACCAAGCGGCGGGTAAAGTCATCGCGACGCAAGCGGCGCAGGCGTGTGTGGGGAAAGTGGGTAGGAACAGTCATGGCGAAATTGTGCCGCAAGCCCTGGCCTGTCCATTTGGGGTGAAACCCGAGGAACTCGGCACACACGCTTGCCACTAAACTCAAGCCATGCTCTGGGTCAAAGCTTTTCATATTGTTTTCGTGGCAAGTTGGTTTGCCGGCTTGTTTTATTTGCCGCGTATTTTTGTCAATTTAGCCATGGTTCCGCTCGATTCTGTCGCCGAGCGAGACCGGCTGTTGCTGATGGCTGGCAAACTTTTGCGCTTCATGAATATTCTTGTCGTGCCCGCCCTGGTTTTGGGCTTGTGGCTGTGGTTGGGTTACGGCGTTGGTGGCATGCCGCCCGACGTTTGGATGAGTCTCAAATTGGTTGCTGTGGCACTGGCCTTGGGCTACCACCATCTGTGTGCTCGCCATCTTCAGTATTTTGAGTCGGGTTTGGCCTCACATTCCCATATTTGGTACCGCTGGTTCAATGAAGCGCCGGTGTTGTTGATGGTGGCTGCTGTGGTGCTGGTGGTGGTCAAGCCTTTTTAAGCCGCCATGGAAAAACCGCAACGTCGCACCACGGCTTGGACCTTGGCTTGGCTGTGCGTGCTCGTCATCATTTACGCCAGCCTCTACCCTTTTGAAGATTGGCGCAACCAAGACATACCGCCTTGGTCCTTCGTCACCGCCCCGTGGCCCCAATACCAAACAATTTTCGATATTTCCACCAACCTTTTGGGCTATATGCCTTTGGGCTTTTGGTTGAGCTTGGCTTTGTTGCGCAGTGCCAAGCCCCGTTGGGCAGCCGTTTTACTTGCTTTGTTGGGGGCTTGTCTCTTGTCTTTTTTGATGGAAAGCCTGCAAAGCTATCTGCCCCAACGGGTCCCCTCGCAAGTGGATTGGCTCTTTAACACCTTTGGTGGCTTAGGGGGGGCATTGGCTGCGGCCTGGCTGGAGCGGCGCGGGTGGTTGTACCGTTGGGTGCAGTTTCGCCGTCGCTGGTTGGTGCCACATGCCAGTGGTAGCTTGGTTTTGATGGCCTTGTGGCCGCTGGCATTATTGTTCCCCACGCCCTTGTTTTTAGGTCTTGGAAATGTGGTGGAAAAACTGCTGGCTTGGCTGCAAGAGTTGTGGCCAAACGCCATGTGGCCCACACAACTGCTGCAAAAGCTCTCTTTGGCTGCGCCTTTGCCAGCACTGGTGGAAATGCTGTGTGTGGCTGCGAGTGTGTGGGTGGTGGCCATGCTGGGTATGGCGGTTATACGTGAGGGGTGGCAACGTATGTGTTGGGCAGCTGTGGTGGTGCTCTTCGCGCTCATTAGCAACGCTTTATCAGCCTCGGTCACCTATGGGGCAGAACGCACTTGGTTTTGGCTAACCCCACTCAATGCAGCGGGCTTGGCTGTGGGGCTGTTGCTGTCTTTGTTGGCGGCCAAATGGCGGGCCTTGGTTTTGGTGCGTTGGATGGTGTCGACACAAATGGGCTTACTCTTGGTGCTCAACTTGGTGCCATCCAGCACTTACTTTGCACAAACCGTGCAGACTTGGGAGCAGGGTAAATTTATTCGCTTTCATGGTCTGACCGAATGGCTGAGTTGGGGTTGGCCTTATGCGCTGTTGGCCCTGGGCATAACTTATTTGTTCAGCGACACCACCCATCATGAGCCCACCTAGAATCTGCACATGACTGATGCCAGCTATTTCAAACACCACGTATTTTTTTGCCTGAACCAGCGCGAAGCGCCTGACGCTTGCTGCGGCAACCACCAAGCGCAGGACGCGTGGAAGCATTGCAAAACCCAGGTCAAAGCCTTGGGCCTCAATGGCGCGGGCGGTGTGCGGGTCAACCAAGCGGGTTGTCTAGACCGCTGCGCCGGCGGGCCGGTTTTGGTGGTCTATCCAGAAGCGGTTTGGTACACCTATGTGGATAAAAGCGATATAGACGAAATCGTTCAATCTCATTTGCAACAAGGCCAAATTGTTGAGCGACTCAGGCTTGACCCCAGCGTGGGCCGCTAGTCATGACTGCTCCACAAGCTCTGTGGCTTGAGTTGCCGGGCGGGCGCCACCAAGGCGTCCTTGAAAAAACCTTATTGCCTAGCAAGGGCTTGGCCTTTGTGGCCCATCCCCATCCCTTGTTTGGCGGCACCATGGACAACAAAGTGGTGCAAACTGTGTCGCGTGCTTTGCTGCAGTCGGGTTGGGATTGTTTGCGTTTTAATTTTCGTGGCGTGGACCAAAGTGAAGGTGTGTACGACGAAGGTCGTGGCGAAACCGATGATGTACTTGAAGCTTTGCGCCAACTCGCCCCTGAAGGCCCATTGGCCTTGGCGGGCTTTTCCTTTGGTGCTTTTGTCACTTGTCAGGTGGTCAAGCAATTGTTGCCCACACAGCGCATTCACAAAATTTTGCTGGTGGGTACGGCTGTGACCCACTTCAACCCCAGTCCTTTGCCCTTGGAGTTGCATGACGCCAGCTTGGTGGTACATGGCGAGAGCGATGACACCGTGGCATTGGCCGCCGTGTTGCAGTGGGCCTCTCCGCAAGCCTTGCCCGTGACGGTGGTACCCAACTGCGGGCATTTCTTTCACGGACAATTGCCGTTGTTGAAGTCATTGGCCTTGCGACATCTGCGGGCATGACAATCGGTTTTCTCCCCCTAGGTAAATCCATGAATTTTTTGCGAATGTGTGTTGTGTTGCTGGCGGGCTTGTCTGCCAGCGTATTTGCCCAGACCCCTGAGCCGCCAGAGATTGCCGCCAAGGCCTATTTGTTGGTCGATGTCACGGCTGGGCAAGTGCTGGCGCAACGCCGAGCGGATGAGGCGGTGGAGCCGGCGTCGCTGACCAAGCTGATGACGGCCTATTTGGTCTTTGATGCCTTGCGCACCAAAAAAATCAGTTTGCAGCAGACGTTTTCTGTGAGTGAGTTGGCTTGGAAAATGCCCGGTTCGCGCATGTTCATTGACCCCAAAATGCAAGTGCCGGTTGAAGACCTGATCAAGGGCATGATTGTCCAATCGGGCAATGATGCCACCATGGCGTTGGCTGAGGGCGTGGGCGGCACCCGAGAGCATTTTGTGGCCATGATGAACGCCCAAGCCAAGGCGTTGGGCATGACTTCTACCACCTATAAAAACCCTGAAGGACTGACCGAACCCGGCCACACCACCACGGCGCGGGATTTGTCTGTCTTGGCCACCCGTTTAATGCAAGACTTTCCGCAAAACGTGGGTTATTACGCCATCCAAAAATACCGCTACCCGGGCACCCCTGCGGCAAATGACACCAACCGCAATTTGCTGTTGTTTCGCGATCCCACGGTCGATGGCTTGAAAACTGGCCATACCGATGCCGCTGGTTATTGCTTGGTGGCCACCGCCAAACGTGACTTCTCCAATTTAAAGGGGCGACGTTTATTGGCCATCGTGCTGGGCGCGAGCAGCGAAAACGCCCGCGCCGAGGAAGCCCAAAAGCTGCTCAACTGGGGTTACACCGCCTATGACGGCATCAAATTATTCGAGGCCAACCAAGCGGTTGTGACCCCATTGGTGTGGCGAGGGCTTGTTGACGTCGTGCCTTTGGGGCGTCCCCTAGCCATTGTGGTGGCTGTGCCTCAAGGCCAAGCATCACGCATCAAAACCCAAGTGTTGCGCCCCGATCCTTTGTTTGCGCCATTGCAGCTTAACCAAGCTGTCGCCACCCTCAAAGTCTATTTAGACCAAACACCTTTGAGCGAAGTGCCCCTGTTGGCGCTGCAACCGGTCCAAGAAGCGGGCTGGTTGGGTCGAACTTGGGACAGTTTGAGGCTTTGGGTGCGGTAAAAGCCAGTAAATTCGGCCTGTTGCCAGGTGCCTCAAGCCGCTGGTATACTGTCAGGCTCTTCGGAATTTAACCGAATAACCTGTTTCAAACGTTGAAGGACGTTTTCAATGCCAACCATCAACCAATTGGTGCGCCACGGACGTGAAGTCGAAAAGACCAAGTCCAAAAGCCCCGCGATGCAAAATTCGCCCCAGCGCCGCGGCGTGTGTACTCGCGTGTACACCACCACACCTAAAAAACCAAACTCCGCTTTGCGTAAAGTCGCTAAGGTTCGTTTGACCAATGGCTTTGAAGTCATTTCTTACATCGGCGGCGAAGGCCACAACCTGCAAGAACACTCTGTGGTGTTGGTGCGCGGTGGCCGTGTCAAGGATTTGCCAGGTGTGCGTTATCACATCGTGCGCGGTTCACTCGACTTGCAAGGCGTGAAAGACCGCAAGCAGTCACGTTCCAAATACGGCGCCAAGCGCCCCAAGAAAACCTGATTGTCATCGGGTGTTTTGCTGGCTCTGGCTGGGCTGGCAAAACAAAGACCTGTCAGAGCGAACTGGTTGTTCGCTCGGGTCGAGTAAGTGGAGGTCTTGATGGCCTTCTCGGACATGTCAACCATGTCCAACTGAAACTAAAAGGAAGCAACATGCCACGTCGTCGCGAAGTTCCCAAACGGGACATACTGCCGGATCCCAAGTACGGCAATATTGAACTCTCCAAATTCATGAATGTGGTGATGGAAAGCGGCAAAAAAGCCGTTGCCGAACGCATCATTTATGGTGCGCTTGAGCAAATCCAGGCCAAGTCTGGCAAAGACCCCCTAGAGTTGTTTAGCCACGCCATCAACAACGTCAAGCCCATGGTCGAGGTCAAGTCTCGCCGTGTGGGTGGAGCCAACTACCAAGTGCCGGTTGAAGTTCGCCCCGTGCGTCGCTTGGCTTTGTCTATGCGTTGGATCAAAGAAGCCGCCCGTAAGCGCGGTGAAAAATCCATGGCTTTACGCTTGGCCAACGAGCTTCTTGAGGCTGCTGAAGGCCGCGGCGGTGCCATGAAAAAGCGTGACGAAGTTCACCGCATGGCCGAAGCCAACAAGGCGTTTTCACACTTCCGCTTCTAAGAGCACCCGCATCGCGGGTCTCTTGTGTTGCTGGGGTTGTAGGCGAGGTGTCATACACCTTTCGCGTGGCCGCCCTAAACTGAGACTCGCTCGCTACCCATCACAAGTGGTGTAGCGATTTTCGTTTTAAATTGATTCCCCAAGAGGTTAAGACCATGGCACGCAAGACTCCTATTGAGCGCTACAGAAACATTGGTATTTCTGCCCACATTGATGCTGGCAAAACCACCACCACCGAGCGCATACTGTTTTATACCGGCGTGAACCACAAAATTGGTGAAGTGCATGACGGCGCAGCCACCATGGACTGGATGGAGCAAGAGCAAGAGCGCGGCATCACCATTACCTCAGCGGCCACCACTTGTTTTTGGAAAGGCATGGACGCCTCCTTCCCAGAACACCGCATCAACATCATTGACACCCCTGGGCACGTGGACTTCACCATCGAGGTCGAGCGTTCTATGCGCGTACTAGACGGCGCATGCATGGTTTACTGCGCTGTTGGCGGTGTGCAACCTCAATCAGAAACTGTTTGGCGTCAAGCCAACAAATACAGAGTGCCGCGTTTGGCCTTTGTCAACAAAATGGACCGCACAGGTGCCAACTTCTTCAAGGTCTATGACCAGATGAAATTGCGCTTGAAAGCCAGCCCCGTCCCCATCGTGATACCCATCGGTGCGGAAGAGCACTTTCGTGGCGTGGTTGATCTGCGCAAGATGAAGGCCATCATTTGGGATGAAGCTTCACAAGGCATGAAATTCACCTTCGAAGACATTCCTGCTGAACTGTTGGAAGAAGCCAAGAAGTGGCGTGAAAACATGGTCGAAGCTGCTGCGGAAGCTTCTGAAGAGTTGATGAACAAATACCTTGAAGAAGGGGACTTGACCGAAGAAGAAATCACCCACGGTTTGCGTGTTCGCACCATCGCCAGTGAAATTCAGCCCATGCTGTGCGGCACGGCCTTTAAAAACAAAGGCGTGCAACGCATGTTGGATGCTGTCATTGAATTGATGCCTTCACCCATCGACATTCCACCTGTGGGCGGAACCGACGAAGACGAAAAAGAAGTTTTCCGTAAAGCCGATGACAAAGAGAAGTTCTCCTCACTGGCCTTCAAGTTGATGACCGACCCCTTTGTGGGACAGCTCACCTTTGTGCGTGTGTACTCTGGCGTTTTGAAAAAGGGCGACACGGTTTACAACCCCATCAAAGGCAAAAAAGAGCGTATCGGCCGTATCGTGCAAATGCACGCCAACAACCGTGAAGAGGTCGATGAAATTTGTGCAGGCGACATTGCTGCATGCGTGGGATTGAAAGACGTCACAACCGGTGAAACTTTGTGCGACCCCGACAACATCGTGATGCTCGAGCGCATGGTCTTCCCCGAGCCTGTGATCGCTCAGGCTGTCGAGCCCAAAACCAAGGCCGACCAAGAAAAAATGGGTATTGCCTTACAGCGCTTGGCCGCTGAAGATCCTTCATTCCGTGTGAAAACCGACGAAGAATCTGGTCAAACCATCATTGCCGGTATGGGCGAGTTGCACTTGGAAATTATTGTCGACCGCATGAAGCGCGAATTCGGCGTGGAAGCCAACGTGGGCAAGCCGCAAGTGGCTTACCGCGAAACCATTCGCAAGACCATCGAAGACAGCGAAGGCAAGTTCGTTCGCCAGTCGGGTGGTAAAGGCCAATACGGTCATGTGGTGTTCAAAATCGAACCCAACGAAGCCGGCAAAGGCTTTGAGTTTGTCGACGCCATCAAAGGTGGCGTGGTTCCACGTGAATACATCCCTGCCGTTGAAAAAGGCGTGATTGAAGCGCTCACAGCAGGCGTGTTGGCTGGCTACCCGGTTGTTGACGTGAAAGTTACTTTGCACTTCGGCTCCTACCATGACGTGGACTCCTCAGAGATGGCCTTCAAAATGGCTGCTATCTTCGGTTTCAAAGAAGGTTGTCGCAAAGCCCAACCCGTGATCTTGGAGCCAATGATGGCGGTGGAAGTTGAGACCCCTGAAGACTACGCCGGTAACGTGATGGGGGACTTGTCTTCACGCCGCGGCATGGTGCAAGGCATGGAAGACATGGTGGGTGGCGGTAAAGCCATCAAGGCAGAAGTGCCCTTGTCTGAAATGTTCGGATACTCCACAACCCTGCGCTCAATGTCGCAAGGTCGCGCCACCTATTCAATGGAATTCAAGCATTACACCGAAGCCCCCCGCAACGTGGCAGAAGCCATTGTTGCTGCAAGGGCTAAGTGATTACTTGGGGACAGACCAAACCGCTTGCGGTTTGCTCTGCCCCCACAAATCGGACGAACTGTCTGCGACGATGCGCCGCCCTGTCACCCGTGCGGGGCGAATCAGCAGCATCGTGCAGACGTAAAACCTGTACACGGGCCTGTTCTTTGGAGATTTGAAAATGGCAAAAGGCAAGTTTGAGCGGACCAAACCGCACGTAAACGTTGGCACGATTGGCCACGTTGACCATGGCAAGACGACGCTGACGGCGGCGATCACGACGATTTTGTCGGCGAAGTTTGGTGGTGAGGCCAAGGCCTACGACCAAATTGACGCAGCACCTGAAGAGAAGGCGCGCGGCATCACGATTAACACAGCACACGTGGAGTACGAGACGGCTAACCGTCACTACGCGCACGTGGACTGCCCAGGGCACGCTGACTATGTGAAGAACATGATCACGGGTGCGGCCCAAATGGACGGCGCGATTTTGGTGTGTTCGGCCGCTGACGGCCCCATGCCCCAAACGCGTGAGCACATTTTGTTGGCGCGCCAAGTGGGCGTGCCTTACATCATTGTGTTTTTGAACAAGTGCGACATGGTCGACGACGCTGAGTTGCTCGAGCTGGTCGAAATGGAAGTGCGCGAGTTGCTCGACAAATACGATTTCCCAGGTGACACCACCCCCATCATTCACGGTTCCGCCAAGCTGGCCTTGGAAGGCGACAAGGGCGAGTTGGGTGAAGCAGCAATTTTGAAATTGGCCGAAGCCTTGGACACCTACATCCCCCTGCCCGAGCGCGCAGTGGATGGCGCGTTCCTGATGCCGGTGGAAGACGTGTTCTCCATCTCTGGTCGCGGCACGGTGGTGACCGGACGCGTAGAGCGCGGCATCGTCAAGGTGGGCGAAGAGATTGAAATTGTGGGCATCAAAGACACCGTCAAGACCACTTGCACGGGTGTAGAGATGTTCCGCAAACTGCTGGACCAAGGTCAAGCGGGCGACAACGTGGGTATTTTGTTGCGTGGCACCAAGCGCGAAGACGTTGAGCGCGGCCAAGTGCTGTGCAAGCCAGGTTCCATCAAGCCGCACACGCATTTCACGGCTGAGATTTATGTGTTGAGCAAAGATGAGGGCGGACGCCACACACCTTTCTTCAACAACTACCGTCCCCAGTTCTACTTCCGTACAACGGACGTGACGGGCGCGATTGAGTTGCCTGAAGGCAAAGAGATGGTGATGCCTGGCGACAACGTGTCGATCACGGTGAAGTTGATCCACCCGATTGCGATGGAAGAAGGCTTGCGCTTTGCTATCCGTGAGGGCGGCAAAACCGTCGGCGCTGGCGTTGTTGCCAAGATCATTGCTTAAGGAAAACACATGTCAACCAAGCAAAAAATTCGCATCCGCCTCAAAGCTTTCGATTACAAACTCATCGATCAATCAGCTGCTGAAATTGTCGACACTGCCAAGCGCACCGGTGCGATTGTCAAAGGCCCTGTGCCTTTGCCCACCCGCATGAAGCGTTTTGACATTTTGCGTTCACCCCACGTGAACAAAGCCAGCCGTGACCAGTTGGAAATCCGTACCCATCAGCGTTTGATGGACATTGTGGACCCCACTGATAAAACCGTGGATGCACTCATGAAGTTGGACTTGCCAGCAGGCGTGGACGTTGAGATCAAGCTGCAGTAAAAATGTGTCTTTAAAAGCGACACTCAAGTGGGAAATGTGCTGAAAACTGGTCAATCGCCAGTTTTCAGCTACAATGCAAGGCTCTGAGCGATTTGCACAGAGAAATTATCAACCTTCTCTCATACACCAAACGCTGTTGCCAATTGAAGTGACTGCGGTGAGAGTTTTGGAGAAAAACATGAGTCAAAGCAACCGTTTGGGGTTGCTGGGCCGCAAGGTGGGCATGATGCGTCTGTTCACTGATGATGGGGACGCAGTGCCTGTCACAGTGGTAGATGTTTCAAACAACCGCGTGACCCAGGTCAAAACCCAAGAAAACGACGGCTATGTGGCCTTACAGGTCACATTCGGCGCGCGTAAAGCATCGCGTGTCAACAAGCCCCAAGCAGGACATGCGGCCAAGGCCGGTGTTGAAGCGGGCGAAGTCACCCAAGAATTCCAAGTCACCGCTGAAACTGCGGCGCAATATCCAGCAGGAACCAGCGTTCCTGTCACGGCCATTTTCAATGTCGGTGAAAAAGTGGATGTGCAAGGCACCTCCATCGGTAAGGGTTTTGCTGGCACGATCAAGCGCCACAACTTCCGTTCACAGCGCGCCTCCCACGGTAACAGCCGTTCGCACAACGTTCCTGGCTCCATCTCCATGGCGCAAGATCCCGGCCGAGTGTTTCCAGGCAAGCGCATGTCGGGCCATATGGGCGACGAAACCGTTACCACCCAAAACCTGTCAGTCATTCGCATCGACGAAGCCCGTCAACTCATCCTCATCAAGGGTGCAGTTCCTGGCTCCAAAGGTGGATTTGTCACTGTTCGCCATGCCATCAAGGCTGCACCTCAAGGAGCTAAATGATGCAAATCGAACTCCTCAATGACCAAGGACAGGTGGCTTCTCAATTTGAAGCTCCTGAAACTTTGTTTGGTCGCGACTACAACGAAGACTTGATTCACCAAATCGTTGTGGCTTATCAGGCCAATGCGCGTCAAGGCACCCGTGCCCAAAAAGACCGCGAGCAAGTTAAGCACTCAACCAAAAAACCTTTTAAACAAAAAGGAACAGGCCGTGCGCGTGCCGGTATGACTTCTTCCCCCATTTGGCGTGGAGGCGGTCGCGCATTCCCCAACAGCCCAGAAGAAAACTTCACACAAAAAATCAACAAGAAAATGTACCGTGTCGGCATGGCGGCCATTTTTTCCCAGTTGGTGCGTGAAGGCCGTTTGGCTGTTGTTGACTCCCTCAAGATTGAAGCCCCCAAAACCAAGTTGCTGGCTGCCAAGCTCAAGGCTATGAACCTGCAATCGGTTCTGGTGATCTCCGAAGAGGTGGATGACAATTTGTACTTTGCTTCACGCAACCTTGCCAATGTGTTGGTGGTCGAGCCCCGTTATGCGGATCCCGTTTCTTTGGTTCACTACAAAAAGGTGCTGGTCACCAAAGGTGCGATCGACAAACTCAAGGAGATGTTCGCATGAGCACAACCAAGTTTGATGAAGGACGTTTGATGGCTGTGCTGGTCGCGCCCATCGTGTCTGAAAAGGCCACCATGGTGGCTGAAAAGTCCAATGCTGTCACCTTCAAAGTTTTGCAAAACGCAACCAAGCCCGAGATCAAAGCCGCGGTGGAGTTGATGTTCAAAGTTGAAGTCAAAGGCGTGTCTGTGGTCAACACCAAAGGCAAAACCAAGCGATTTGGACGCTCCATTGGCCGTCGCGACAATGTTCGTAAAGCCTATGTGACGCTCAAGGCCGGTCAAGAACTCAACTTGTCAGGAGAGGTGGCTTAATCATGGCAGTCGTCAAAATGAAACCCACGTCACCCGGCCAACGCGCCGTGGTGAAGGTCACGCGTGACCATTTGTTCAAAGGCCCAGGTTACGCGCCTTTGCTAGAACCGCAATTCCAAAAAGCGGGTCGTAATAACAATGGCCACATCACCACCCGTCACAAGGGCGGTGGTCACAAACACCACTACCGCGTCGTTGATTTCCGTCGCTCCAAAGACGGCATTCCCGCCAAAGTTGAGCGTATTGAATACGACCCCAACCGCACAGCACACATTGCATTGGTCTGCTACGCCGACGGCGAGCGAGCCTACATCATTGCGCCACGCGGTTTGGAAGTAGGCGCCACCATTCAAAGCGGTTCCGAAGCGCCCATTCGTGCAGGCAACACATTGCCCATTCGCAACATCCCCGTGGGTTCAACCATCCATTGCATCGAGATGCGTCCAGGCAAAGGCGCGCAAATTGCGCGCTCTGCTGGTACCTCCGCCACATTGCTGGCGCGTGAAGGCACTTACGCCCAGGTGCGTATGCGTTCAGGCGAGGTTCGCAAAGTGCACATCGAATGCCGCGCCACCATTGGTGAAGTTGCCAATGAAGAACACAGTTTGCGTCAATTGGGCAAGGCCGGTGTCAAGCGTTGGATGGGTATTCGCCCAACCGTGCGCGGCGTGGCCATGAACCCTATCGATCACCCACACGGTGGCGGCGAAGGTCGTACCGGCGAAGGCCGTGCAGCAGTTGACCCTTGGGGCAATCTGACCAAAGGCTATCGCACCCGCAACAACAAGCGCACGCAAGTCATGATCGTCTCGCGTCGCAAGAAATAAGGGTTAAAAAATGACACGCTCACTTAAAAAAGGCCCGTTTGTCGATCACCATTTGTTGGTCAAGGCTGAAAAAGCCGTTGCCAACAAAGACAAAAAGCCTATCAAAACATGGTCACGTCGCTCCATGGTTCTGCCCGACTTCATCGGCTTGACCATCGCGGTTCACAACGGCAAGCAACACGTGCCGGTCTATATCACCGATCAGATGGTGGGTCACAAGTTAGGCGAGTTTGCCTTGACACGTACCTTCAAAGGCCATCCAGCGGACAAAAAAGTCCAGAAGAAGTAAGGAGCAGCTATGGAAACACGTGCAGTCCTGCGAGGTGTGCGCTTATCGGTCGACAAAGGCCGTTTGGTTGCAGACTTGATACGCGGCAAAAAAGTGGACCAGGCTCTGAACATCCTGACCTTCACACAGAAAAAAGCAGCGGGCATTGTTAAAAAAGTGCTCGAGTCAGCCATCGCCAATGCAGAGCACAACGATGGCGCTGATATTGACGAGTTGCGCGTCAAAACCATTTACGTGGAGCAGGGCGCATCCCTCAAGCGTTTCACCGCACGCGCCAAAGGCCGTGGCAACAGCATCAGCAAGCCCACATGCCATGTGTATGTGACGGTCGGCAACTGAAAGGTCTAGGAAAATATGGGACAAAAAATCCACCCCACCGGTTTCCGCTTATCGGTGAGTCGCAACTGGGCCAGTCGCTGGTACGCAAGCAATAAAGACTTCGCCGGCATGTTGGCTGAAGACATCAAGGTACGCGAGTACCTGAAAATCAAACTCAAAAGCGCGGCTGTTTCTCGCATCTTGATTGAGCGTCCTGCCAAGAATGCCCGCATCACCATTTTTTCCGCACGTCCCGGCGTGGTTATCGGTAAAAAAGGTGAGGACATTGAGAACCTCAAGAAAGAATTAGCCGCTCGTTTGGGCGTGCCTGTTGCAGTCAACATCGAAGAAGTGCGTAAGCCTGAAATCGATGCACAACTGATTGCCGACAGCATCACCCAACAGCTGGAAAAGCGCATTATGTTCCGTCGCGCCATGAAGCGTGCCATGCAAAACGCCATGCGTTTGGGTGCCCAAGGCATCAAGATCATGTCTGCAGGTCGCTTGAACGGTATCGAAATTGCGCGTACTGAGTGGTACCGCGAAGGCCGTGTACCTCTTCACACATTGCGTGCAGATATTGATTACGCAACCTCTGAAGCCAAAACAACCTACGGCATCATTGGCGTGAAAGTTTGGGTCTACAAGGGTGACACCTTGGGCCGCAACGATGCGCCCGCTGCGCAAGAACCCCGTTCAGACGACGAGCGCCGCCCACGTGGTCCTCGTCGTGACGCTCGCCCCACTGGCGACCGTCCACCTGCTCGCAGTGGCGCACGTCGCCCTGCTGGCTCAAATGCCGCACCGGCGGATGGCAGCGATAAACCCGCTGAAGCCACCGATGCTCCCAAAACCACCGTCAAGCGCGTCCGCAAGGTAGCCGCGCCCGCATCCACTGGCACGGCTGCGGACGGCACAGGAGAATAAGCATGCTGCAACCAGCGCGCCGTAAATACCGCAAAGAACAAAAAGGCCGCAACACCGGCATTGCCACCCGTGGCAATACCGTTGCGTTTGGTGACTTTGGTTTGAAATCAACTGACCGCGGTCGTTTGACAGCTCGCCAAATTGAATCCGCTCGACGTGCCATTTCGCGTCACGTCAAAAGGGGCGGACGCATTTGGATTCGCATCTTCCCTGACAAACCTATTTCCCAAAAACCTGCAGAGGTTCGCATGGGTAACGGTAAAGGCAACCCCGAGTACTACGTGGCCGAAATTCAGCCCGGCAAGGTGTTGTATGAAATCGTGGGTGTGCCCGAAGAACTTGCGCGTGAAGCATTCCGTTTGGCCGCAGCCAAACTGCCTTTGCGCACCACCTTTGTTTCGCGCCTGATCGGCCAATAATTCAGGAGACACAATGAAAACATCTGAATTACGCCAAAAAGACGAAGCTGGCTTGCATACCGAAATCAAGGAATTGCAAAAAGCACATTTCAATATGCGCATGCAAAAAGCAACCCAGCAATTGAACAACACGGCACAAATGAAAGTCACCCGTCGAGGTGTTGCGCGTGCCAAAACCATTCTTGCAGAAAAACAGGCGAAGGAGTGACCATATGACAGAAGCTAAACCATCACTCAAACGCACGCTGATCGGCAAGGTGGTCAGTGCCAAACGCGCTAAAACAGTCACCGTCTTGGTAGAGCGTCGCGTCAAGCATGCGCTCTATGGCAAGATCGTGGGTAAATCAAGCAAATACCACGCGCATGACGAGACAGGTCAGTACCATTTAGGTGATGTCATTGAAATCACCGAAAGCCGTCCTATCTCCAAAACCAAAAACTGGGTAGCCACCCGTTTGGTGGAAAAGGCAGCAGCGCTGTAAGTGTTAAACGGTTGCGTGTAAACACAATCATCAAAATGGCCCACAATCGTGGGTCATTTCCATTTCAAGGAGCTCAATATGATCAAAGTCGGCGATACCCTACCCCACACCACCTTAATGGAGTATTCCGAAGTGGAGGGCAATGGTTGCAGCATTGGCCCCAACCCAGTAGACGTGGCAAAGGCCAGCGCAGGCAAGACCATTGCATTGTTTGCCCTTCCCGGTGCTTTCACACCCACCTGCTCTGCCAAACATGTGCCTGGGTACATGGAGAAGCATGCTGAATTAACCGCAGCAGGCGTGGATGAAATTTGGTGCGTCAGCGTCAACGACGCTTTTGTCATGGGCGCATGGGGCCGAGAACTGCACGCAGCTGGCAAAGTACGCATGTTGGGCGACGGCGATGCAGAGTTCACCAAAGCCACAGGCTTAACCTTAGACCTGACTGGCAAAGGCTTGGGTTTGCGTTCTAACCGCTATTCCATGTTGGTTAAAGATGGCAAAGTCGTGACGCTTAATATCGAAGGGCCTGGCAAATTTGAGGTCAGCGACGCGGACACTTTACTGTCCCAGACCAAGCACTGAACAATTCAGTGAAAGATTTCGCCTAGCTAAATCGCCCGAGCTTGACGCAAATTCGCTATGTGGCTTGCGTCAAGACTCAACCATTCTTGCAAAACTTCATCAGTGTGCTGACCCAACATTGGCGGAGGTAAATCGTGCCGAACTGGCGTTTGACTCAGCTTCATGGGGCTGGCAACCAAATCGAGATCAACCCCTGATGGATGCACCCAATGATCGACCATCTGGCGAGATTGCACATGGGTATCTTTAAAGACTTCGGCCAAATTATTGATGGGGCCGCAAGGCACCTTGGCAGCGTCCAGCGCTTCAAGCCAAACATATTTCCCACGCGTCAACAAAACCTTGCTCAGCATGGGAATCAATGCATCACGGTGGCGTACCCGGTCTTGGTTGCGAACAAAGCGAGGGTCTAGCGCCCAATCTGCGCGTCCCAAAACTTCACAAAGTTTGGCAAATTGCCCATCATTGCCGACAGCCACAATCATGAAGTCCCGTTCACCACTGCCCTTAGGTGCAACTTCAAAAACCTGATAAGGGACGATATTCACATGGGCATTCCCCATGCGTTGTGGCGGGGCAAGTTTGGCACCATTGACCAAATAATTGGCGCCCAAATTAGCCAACATGGCAACTTGGGTGTCGAGCAAAGCCATGTCGATGTATTGACCAACGCCCGTTCGCTCAGCATGGCGAATCGCCGCCAAAATGGACACGGTGGCATACATGCCAGTGAACAAATCGGCAACAGCAACACCTACTTTTTGAGGACCGCCACCAACAACGTCACGTTCACCGGTGACGCTCATCAAGCCGCCCATGGCTTGAACCGCAAAGTCATACCCGGCTCGTTCGCTGTAAGGGCCGGTTTGACCATAACCCGTGATGCTGCAATAAACCAAGGAGGGGTTGATGGCTTGGAGGCTTGCGTAGTCCAAGCCATAGCGGGCCATGTCCCCCACTTTGAAGTTCTCGATAAACACCTGGCTTTTTAAAGCCAATGAGCGAACCAAATCTTGCCCCAAAGGGTGTGCAATATCGCAGGTGATAGAGCGTTTATTGCGGTTAGCAGCCAAGTAATAAGCAGCGTCAGCGCTGTCATTGCCTTGAGGGTCATGTAAAAAGGGCGGCCCCCAACCACGGGTATCGTCGCCCGTTCCAAGGCGTTCAACTTTGACCACATCAGCGCCCAGATCAGCCAAAATTTGGGTAGACCAAGGACCCGCCAACACACGGGATAAATCTAATACGCGGATGCCATCTAAAGCGTTCATGGGGAGATTATTGCAAACGATGAAACAAGAGTGATAATCGCAAGGTTTTTCCGAAAGCACATGAGCACACGCATTCTTTTAATTGCCCATGCACCGTTGGCCAGCGCCCTCAGGGATTGCGCCTTGCATGTTTTTCCTGACTGCGCCAATGCGGTGATCGCTATCGATGTGCTGCCTGACGCAACGCCCGAGGACAGCTTGCAAGCCGCCCAACAGTTGCTTGGCACCCCCATGGACCAAGACACCTTGGTTTTAACGGACGTGTTTGGCGCGACCCCTTCCAATGTGGCCAAGCTTTTGGTCAGCGGCATGCAGTCCCGTTTGATCGCTGGCGTGAACTTGCCTATGTTGCTGCGTACCGTGTGTTACCGACATGAAACGCTAGAGGTATTGACTCAACGCGCCTTGTCCGGTGGCGCGCAAGGCGTGATGCAAGTCGCCTGTGACAACGCCATTCCCCATTCTTCTTAATCAATTTATGCAAAAACAAAGCACAACCATCATCAACAAATTAGGCCTGCACGCCAGAGCCTCAGCCAAGCTCACCAAACTCGCCGGATCGTTTCCCTGCCAAGTGTGGATCACAAAAGGTGAACGCCGCGTCAACGCCAAAAGCATCATGGGCGTGATGATGTTGGCCGCAGGTTTGGGCAGTGAAGTAGAGATGGAAACCGATGGGGACCAAGAAGTCGAGGCGATGCAAGCCTTACTGGCTTTGTTGGCAGACAAGTTCGGCGAAGGCGAATAAAGAGATGACGTTTTCCATTCACGGTTTGGCTGTTGCACGCGGTATTGCCATTGGGCGGGCTGTGTTGGTGGCTTCCAGCCGAGTGGATGTGGCGCATTACTTTATAGAGCCGGGTCAGGTCGAGCAAGAACTCGAGCGTATCAACCAGTCGCGTCATGCAGTGATGGTAGAAATCCAGCGCATCCAAAAAACCGTGCCCAAAGATGCGCCGCCGGAACTCGCGGCGCTGCTTGAGGTGCATCTCATGCTCTTGCAAGATGAGATGCTGGCCGATGGCGTCAACCATTGGGTAACCGACCGGCTTTACAACGCAGAATGGGCATTGACTTCACAACTCGAAGTGGTGGCCAGGCAATTTGACGACATGGAAGATGCCTATTTGCGAGAGCGCAAGGGCGACCTTGAGCAAGTGGTCGAGCGCTTATTGCGGCATATGAAGGGCTTGCCGACCAGTTTGCCTCACCCTGCACAACGCAAACCCGGCACATGGCAGCAAGACCAGTTGTTAGATGACAGCCATGATGTGCCCTTGGTATTGATTGCCCATGATTTGTCACCGGCAGACATGCTGCAATTCAAACAAAGTGTGTTTGCCGGATTTGTCACCGATGTGGGTGGCAAAACCTCTCACACAGCGATCGTGGCGCGCAGTTTGGACATACCTGCCGTAGTAGGCGCGCGCAATGCCAGCCATTTGGTGCGGCAAGATGATTGGGTCATCATTGACGGAGACGCCGGCGTCATCATCGTCAGTCCCTCGCCCATCATCTTGGCTGAATACGCCTTCAAGCAACGCCAAGCCGAACTCGAACGCGAGCGTCTCACACGCTTGCGCCATACGCCATCGGTCACATTAGATGGCGAAAAAATTCAGTTGTTGGCCAATATCGAGTTGCCAGAAGACACGGCGGTGGCTTTGTCTGTGGGCGCGGTGGGTGTTGGATTGTTTCGCAGTGAGTTTTTGTTCATGGGGCGCGAGGGCGAATTGCCCGATGAGGAAGAGCAGTTTCTTGCCTACCGGCGTGCCGTGGAGGGCATGAAAGGCCTGCCGGTGACCATTCGTACCGTGGACGTGGGGGCAGACAAGCCGCTTGACCGAACCACCAAAGACGAAGCCCATCTCAACCCTGCTTTGGGCTTGCGAGCCATTCGTTGGAGCTTGGCCGACCCAAGCATGTTCTTGAGTCAATTGCGTGCCATATTGCGAGCCGCATTGCTCGGGCCTGTCAATTTGCTCATACCCATGCTGGCGCACACGCGGGAAATCCAACAGACTTTTGCATTGCTGACCCAAGCGCGTGAACAGTTGGATAAAAAGGGCCAAGCGTATGGGCCGGTCAAAGTTGGCGCCATGATCGAGGTGCCGGCTGCCGCCTTGAATTTGCCGGTATTTTTGAAATATTTTGATTTCTTGTCGGTGGGTACCAACGACTTGATTCAGTACACATTGGCCATTGATCGTGCTGATGAGCAAGTGGCGCATTTGTATGACCCCTTGCATCCGGCTATTTTGCAATTGGTCGCCAACACCATTGCCCAAGGCGCAGCGGCTGGCAAAGACATCAGCCTGTGTGGTGAGATGGCAGGAGACCCCAGCCTCACCCGCTTGTTGTTGGGCTTGGGCTTGCGGCAGTTCTCTATGCACCCAACACAAATTTTGCGGGTCAAGCAAGAAGTTTTGCGCGCAGACGCAAGTCGTTTGGTCGATTGGGCCAAGCGGGTCATGGTGGCTGAAGACCCCGCCGCCGAAATACTGATCCCTTAAGTCACCCCCAGCACACTGGGGTCGGTGTAAACCGTTTCCAAGGCGAAGCGTTGACCCGCTGCATGGTCTTGGGCGCAGCGCAGCAATAAACGGCTGCGGTGACGAGCTTGGGTGGTTTGCATCTCTTCAATGCTCATCCAAAGCGTTCTCACAATGCCCAAGTCTAAGGCGCGTCCGCTTTCGTGCGCCCCCAGTTCGCCCGTGAATGCAAAACGCAAATAAGTGATGTCTTGGGCTGGCTCGTCTGCGCTTGCCTGTTTGTGAAAGCGCGACAAATAAACCCCCACCAGCGACGTTGGGGTGAAATGAAAAGCCGTTTCTTCCAGCACTTCGCGCACGCAAGCTTGCAGGGGAGACTCGCCGGGGTCTAGGTGTCCCGCTGGGTTATTGAACATCAAACCATTCGGTGTGTGCTCTTCAACCAACAGGTACTTGCCGTCTTTTTCTATGATGCCAGCCACGGTGACGCTGGGTTTCCATCTTTCAATCATGGTGCAAAATAAGCCCTTTTTGGGTGTTCAGTGAATCTGCGATGATTCTCGCCCATTGAGTGGAGGAGAAACCCATGCTAATAGGCGTGCCTGCTGAAACCGCAGTCGGCGAAACCCGAGTTGCCGTGACCCCTGAAACGGCTAAAAAAATCATTGCCCAAGGCCACACGGTCAAAGTGCAGTCTGGCGCTGGCTTAGCCGCCAGCGTGACCGATGCTGCCTATGAAGCCGTTGGCGTTCAAATCACCGATGCAGCCACCGCTTTCGGTGCCGAGTTGGTACTCAAAGTACGCGCCCCATCTGCTGCTGAGTTGTCTCACATGAAAACCGGCAGCGCACTGGTTGGCATGCTCAACCCCTTTGATGCTGAAGGCTTGCAACGTATCGCCGCTGCAGGCTTGAGTAGTTTTGCGCTGGAGGCAGCACCTCGAACCACCCGAGCACAAAGCATGGATGTCTTGTCTTCGCAAGCAAACATTGCTGGCTACAAAGCCGTGATGATGGCGGTCGACAAATACCAGCGCTTTTTCCCAATGTTGATGACGGCGGCCGGTACGGTCAAGGCCGCCCGCGTCGTCATTCTGGGCGTGGGTGTCGCCGGCTTGCAAGCCATTGCCACGGCCAAGCGACTCGGAGCTGTCATTGAGGCTTCCGACGTGCGCCCCAGCGTGAAAGAACAAGTCGAGTCCCTCGGTGCGAAATTCATCGATGTACCGTATGAGACCGCAGAAGAAAAAGAAGCCGCTGAAGGCGTGGGCGGCTACGCCCGCCCCATGCCGCAAACTTGGCTGGACAGACAAAAGATTGAAGTAGCCAAGCGCGTGGCGTTGGCCGATGTGGTGATTTCTACCGCCTTGATTCCTGGCCGTGCGGCACCCGTATTGATCACCGAAGACATGGTTAAAAGCATGAAACCTGGCTCGGTCATTGTTGATTTGGCCGCAGGCAAGGGTGCCAACGGCGTGGGGGGAAACTGCCCGCTGAGCGTGGCTGATCAAACCGTGGTTCAACACGGCGTGACCTTGGTGGGCGAGACCAATTTACCCGCACTGGTGGCTGCTGATGCGTCTGCCCTGTATGCACGCAATGTGCTGGATTTTTTGAAACTGGTGCTGCCCAAAGACAAGGGATTCACCGTTGACATGGAAGATGACATCGTGGCGGCGTGTTTAATGACGCAAGCCGGCGAGGTCAAAAGGAAATAAGCATGGACCACACCGTTACCAATCTCATCATTTTTGTACTGGCGATTTACGTTGGCTACCACGTCGTCTGGAACGTCACCCCGGCCTTACACACGCCACTCATGGCGGTGACCAATGCGGTCTCGGCCATCATCATCGTGGGTGCCATGTTGGCGGCCGCACTCACGGTCACGCCGCTTGGCAAGACCATGGGTGTGTTGGCTGTGGCCTTGGCGGCGGTGAATGTTTTTGGCGGCTTTTTGGTCACTCGGCGCATGCTGGAGATGTTCAAGAAAAAAGCCCCCAAGACAGGAGCTGAAAAATGAGCATGAACCTCGTTGTACTGCTTTACTTGGTGGCCAGCATTTGTTTTATCCAAGCCTTAAAAGGTTTGTCCCACCCCACCACCTCGATTCGTGGAAATATGTTTGGCATGAGTGGCATGGCGATTGCCGTCGTCACTACCGCTGCCTTGATATTTAACCAAGCCACGCAACTTGGCCAGGTAGACCCGGTTCAAGGTCTGGGCTGGGTGTTGCTAGGCTTGGTGCTTGGTGGCGGCGCAGGTGCCATCATGGCGCAGCGGGTTGAGATGACCAAGATGCCCGAACTCGTGGCCTTTATGCACAGCATGATTGGCTTGGCGGCGGTGTTCATCGCGATTGCGGCAGTGGTCGAGCCATCGGCTTTTGGCATCGTGGCGCAAGGCTTGGGCACTTTAGACATTCCCAATGGCAACCGCCTAGAGTTGTTCTTGGGGGCGGCCATTGGTGCCATCACTTTCAGTGGGTCGGTCATTGCTTTTGGCAAGCTGTCGGGCAAATACAAATTCCGTTTGTTCCAAGGTGCGCCGGTTCAGTTTGCCGGTCAGCACATTTTGAATTTGTTGTTGGGTTTGGCCACTGTGGGTATGGGCGTGTATTTCATGTTCACTGGCAACTGGGACGCTTTTCTCATCATGCTGGCGCTGTCTTTTGTTCTGGGCGTGCTCATCATCATCCCCATCGGTGGCGCAGATATGCCGGTGGTGGTGTCCATGCTCAACAGCTACTCCGGCTGGGCAGCAGCGGGCATTGGTTTTAGCTTGAACAACAGCATGCTCATCATCGCTGGCTCGCTGGTCGGCTCGTCTGGTGCGATCCTCTCTTACATCATGTGCAAGGCGATGAACCGCTCTTTCTTCAATGTGATTTTGGGTGGTTTTGGCGGCGAGGCCGGCACCGCTGCAGCAGGCAGCACCGAGCAACGCCCCGTCAAAAGCGGCAGCGCAGATGACGCAGCCTTTATTTTGGGCAATGCCGAAACCGTGGTCATCGTGCCCGGTTACGGATTGGCTGTTGCGAGGGCTCAGCACGCAGTCAAAGAGTTGGCCGAAAAACTCATTCACAAAGGCATCACTGTTAAATACGCCATCCATCCTGTGGCCGGTCGCATGCCAGGCCATATGAATGTGCTTTTGGCTGAAGCTGAAGTGCCTTATGACCAAGTCTTTGAGATGGAAGACATCAATGGTGAATTTGGTCAGGTCGATGTGGCCATCGTCTTGGGCGCCAACGACGTGGTCAACCCAGCGGCCATGATCAAGGGCTCGCCCATTTACGGCATGCCCATTTTGGAAGCCTACAAGGCGAAAACCGTCATCGTCAACAAACGCTCCATGGCGGCGGGTTATGCCGGCTTGGACAACGAGTTGTTCTATATGGACAAAACCATGATGGTGTTTGGCGACGCCAAAAAGGTTGTGGAAGACATGGTCAAGGCGGTTGAATAGCACCTCGCTTTTCATAGCAGAGGCGCTGCCATGAGGCCTATCGCCATCATGGGCGCCATGCAGGAAGAATTGGCGGGTCTCAGGCCCCACATCCAAGGCGCGCAAACCGTCACTGTGGGGTCAAGAGAAATCACTTCTGGCACTTGGCATGGTCACAGCGTGGTTTTGGTTTTGTCTCGAATCGGCAAAGTGGCCGCCGCCACCACCGCCACCGCGCTGATCGAGCGCTTTGATGTCAGAGAAATTGTTTTCACAGGCGTCGCTGGCGGGCTATCGCCGAATGTGGGCGTGGGCGACATGGTGATTGCCACAGAGTTCGTTCAGCACGATATGGATGCCTCGCCCTTGTTTCCTCCTATGGAGGTGCCCTTGTATGGCCAAGCCCACTTTCCAACAGACCTCAACATGCGCCAGAGTTTGCAATGGGCGGCCGAGGGTATTTTGAAAAACCCGGCGCAGTGGATCGATGCAGATGTGTTGCATGACTTGCATGTGCATTCACCCCAAGTGCATTCAGGTTTGGTCCTCAGTGGCGACCGTTTTGTGTCCACCTCACAGATGAGCAAAGCCTTGCAGCAACGATTACCTATGGCCTTGGCGGTGGAAATGGAGGGTGCGGCCGTGGCGCAGGTGTGTCATGACTACGGCGTGCCATTTGGGGCAGTGCGCACCATCTCAGATCGCGCCGATGATGCAGCCACCGTCGATTTCACACGCTTCATTAACGAAGTGGCCAGTCGTTACAGCTGTGCCTTGTTAGGTGAGTGGCTCAGCCAGAAATAAGTGGTTTATTTGAGCCAACCACGCTTGCTAAAGTACCACATAGGAACCCAGGCACTGGCAATCATCAGCGTCACGGTGTAGGGATAGCTCCAGCCGCCCAAAAACTCCAACTCAGGGAATTTCAGGTTCATGCCGTAAACACTGGCGATCAAGGTGGGGGGAAGCAAAGCCACGCTGGCCACGGAGAAGATTTTGATGATTTTGTTTTGGTTGATATTGATGAAACCCACCGTGGCGTCCATCAAGAAGTTGATCTTGTCAAACAAAAATGCGGTATGGCTGTCAAGAGAATCGATATCGCGCAAAATTTGCCGCGCATCTTCAAACTGGTCGGCGTTAAGCATGCGCAGGCGCATGGCAAAACTTAAAGCACGGCGTGTGTCCATCATGTTTCGCCGTATACGGCCATTCAAATCTTCTTGCCGTGCAATGGCTCCCAGCACCTCGCCGGCCAGTTCGTCGGTCATATCTCCCGACAAAACCATTTTGCTGACTTTTTCCAGTTCGTCGTAAATGCCCTCAAGGGTGTCAGCCGAATACTCGGCATCGACCGAGAACAACTCTAGCAATACATCTTTGGCGTCTTCAATCAGTCCTGGCGCACGCCTGGCTCGCAAACGCAGCAAGCGAAACACCGGCAGGTCTTCATCATGGATGGAGAACAACACGCCGTGGCTTTTCAGCGCGTCGTTGTGTTGGTTCAAAATAAAAGCCACCCTAACGGCGCGGGGCTCTTCTATGTCGGCGATCAAAAAGTCAGAGCGTATGTGTAATGCGCCGTTGTCTTCTTCGTAAAAACGCGCCGACTCTTCGATGTCTTCGTCCATCGCGTCTTCGGGAATGTGCACGCCAAAGTGCTGGCTGATCCAGCGCTTTTCCTCGGGCGTGGGAGACTCCAAATCAACCCAAATGGGACGGAATTGGGAAAGCTCTTCTTGCGAAGAAATTTCTTCTTGAAATAAACGGCCATTGGCCAGAGAAAAAATATTGAGCATGGCAATCTCAGTGCTTAGTTGAGCGAATCGAGGGGAGTCAAGGGTTGGCTTTCGACTCCACTCGGCTGCATGCCAGTGTGAACCGAAAGCTACCGACTAGGGTAGGTTTCCAAGGGAGGTGCTCCAAAACTTTTAACAGAGGGAATTATGGCACTGGCAGATCACAAATTCGCGACAGGCTGTTAGAGTGTTGAGTTTCCCGAAGCCGTCTCCTATGCAAACAGTTTTATCGCCGCGCCGTGAGTTTTGGGTTTTGTTCACCTTGGCCGGCATTCAGTTCACCCATGTGCTGGACTTCATGATCATCATGCCCTTGGGGCCGCAGCTGCGAGAGTTGTTTGCCATCAATGATGCCCAATTTGGGTTTTTGGTGTCGGCCTACACCTTTGCTGCAGGTGTTTCTGGCTTGTTGGCCGCATCCTTTGTGGACCGCTTCGAGCGCAAGCGCTTGATGCTGACTTTGTACACCTTGTTTGGTTTGACCACCTTGGCCTGCGCTTTGGCGCCAAGCTATGCTTTGTTGATGGCCTCGCGTGTGGCGGCAGGCACATTTGGGGGGATTTTGTCGGCCATGACGCAAACCATCATTGGCGACGTGATCCCCTTTGAGCGGCGTGGTCGCGCCACAGGTTTTGTCATGACTTCTTTTGCCATGGCCACGGTGGTGGGGGTTCCCAGCGGGCTGTTTTTAGCCAACCTAGGTGGCTGGCACAGTGCTTTCTTGGCGATTGCCGTGATGTGTTTTTTGGTGGGCGTGATGGCCGTTGTTTCCATGCCCACGCTCGACGCACATGTGCTCAAAGCCCAAGGACAGCAAGTCTCTTACGCCATTCGCCAAGTGTGGGCTGACGCCAATCACCGTAAAGCCTTGTTCATGTCGGGAGCGATGATGTTTGCGGGCTTCACCATCATTCCTTACATCACCATCTTCACCCAAGCCAACCATATATTGGCACCAGAAGAAATCCCTTATATCTATCTGTGCGGCGGCACCGTGACTTTGCTGAGTGCCCGATGGGTGGGGCGGTTGAGCGACAAATTGGGTAAGCGCAAGATGTTTCAGCGCATGTTGGTCTTGGCCATGGTGCCTATGACCATCACGACCTTGATGCAACCCGCTCCTTTGCCTTTGGTGTTGATGGTGTTTGCCGCTTTTTTCTTTTGCATGAATGCTCGCATGATTCCTGGCATGGCCATGTTGACATCGGCTGCCCAGCCACAATGGCGTGGTACCTTTATGTCGCTGAATTCGGCGGTGCAGTCTGTCTCCATCGGCATGGCTTCATGGTTGGGCGGCATGCTTATTCAGCGAGACGCCAGCGGCCAAGTCACCCATTTTTGGTTATGTGCCTTGGTGGGAATGGCTGCTACTTTGCTCGCCTTGGCGATGTCTAGGCATGTGGAAATGCACAGCGCACCTGCGCCAGCTGTGCCTTAAACGCTGGTTTGGCCTGTTTGGCCAGCCCCCTTGGGGGGGGCAGGCGTCGGGGTTGTTGATTTTTATGTCAACTCGGTGCATAGTGGGGTTATCTGTCTTTGGTCAGGCATGTGGCTTGGCTTATTCGCACAGGTATCTCTTGGAGGATACGTATGAATTTGACGATCAGCGGTCATCATCTTGAAGTCACCCCAGCTCTGCGTGGCTATGTCACCCATAAACTCGATCGCATCAACCGACACTTTGACCAAGTGGTGGATGTGCGCGTCATTCTCAGCATAGAAAAACAAAAAGAAAAAGAACGTCGACAGCGAGCCGAGTGCAATATCCACGTCAAGGGCAACGATTTGTTTGCCGAGTCCTCCAGCGAAGATTTGTATGCGGCCGTCGATGAGCTGGTCGACAAACTGGACCGTCAAGTGGTACGCCACAAAGACCGGATCCAAGACCACGGCCATGCCAGTGTGAAACGCTCTGAGATGATTTAGCGCAATTGACGCGCCAAGCAACCAAGCCGCCTGTGCCACAGGCGGCTTTTTCATCATAAAACCCTAAATTTAAAACTAAATAACTAAATATTTACCCTAGCTTGACATCTTTAAGAGGTGCATAATCAGCACCCCAATATGAACAGACTCGCTGCCATCTTGCCTTCTGCACAAGCCCTTGTGCAGGTAGACGTCACAAGCAAAAAACGTGCTTTTGAAGAAGCCGGTTTGCTGTTTGAGAATATGCACGGTCTCAATCGCGCTTTGGTGGCCGACAGTTTGTTTGCCCGCGAACGTTTAGGGTCTACGGGCTTAGGGCATGGTGTCGCCATCCCCCACGGGCGCATCAAAGGTTTGAAGTCACCGCTGGCCGCGGTTTTCCGTTTGACCCAAGCCATAGGTTTTGATTCACCCGATGAGCAACCCGTCTGTCTGTTGTTCTTTCTTTTGGTGCCAGAGGCTTCCACGCAAAAACATTTGGAAATTCTTTCCGAAATTGCGGAAATGTTGAGTGACAGTGGTTTTCGCGAAAGCTTGAAGCAATGCACCGATGCACAAGACTTGCATCAACTCATTGTGACTTGGCACACATCTCTGACCGTCTAAAGCACAACGTTGAAACCCACCGCTGTCAGTGCCGACATCTTGTTTGAAGATTTCAGAGACAAGCTCGACTGGCAATGGATAGCTGGACAGGGTGCCTCTGAGCGCCACTTTGACGAGGTGGCGGTACGTATGGCGCGTTCAGGCGCTGACTTGGTGGGCTATTTAAATTACATCCACCCTTACCGCTTGCAAGTGCTTGGCGAGCGGGAAATTCGCTACCTCAACAACAGTCCTTTGGTTGACACAGAGCGTCGCATAGGGCGCATCGTCACACTGGAGCCGCCAGTGTTGGTGGTGGCAGACGGACAGACCTCGCCCCCTTCTTTGCTCAAGATGTGCGAAGAAGCACAGATCCCGCTTTTTTCCACCACTGAATCCTCCGCATTTGTGATTGATTTGTTGCGGGCCTATTTATCCAAGCATTTTGCAGATCGCACGACCTTGCACGGCGTGTTTTTGGATATCTTGGGCATGGGGGTGGTGATTACCGGCGAATCGGGCTTAGGTAAAAGCGAGTTGGGTTTGGAGTTGATCTCGCGTGGTCATGGCTTGGTTGCCGATGACGCCGTCGATCTTTACCGCATCAATCAAGCCACCATCGAGGGCCGTTGCCCCGAGTTGCTGCAAAACCTGCTGGAGGTGCGTGGTATTGGCTTGCTAGACATTCAGGCAATCTTTGGCGAAACCGCTGTACGCAGAAAGATGCGCCTCAAATTGATTGTGCATTTGGTGCGCAAAGAAACTTTGGAGCGTGATTACGAACGACTGCCGCACGAACCGCTGACGCAAGATATTTTGGGGATTGCGGTGCGCAAAGTGGTGATTCAGGTGGTGGCGGGGCGCAATATTGCGGTTTTGGTGGAGGCGGCCGTTCGCAACACGATTTTGCAATTACGCGGCATCAATACCTACGATAAATTTGTCCTGAGGCACCGCCAAGCGATGTTGGCAGACCAAGGTAATCAAGCCGATTTGTGAGGGCAAGCCATGCGTGTGCAGTGCGCGTAAAGGCTTAATGCGTGGTCGGCAAGCTCAAACCCTTTGGACTGCGCAATATCGTGCTGGCGTTGCTCGATGCCGGCATCGTAAAACTCTTCAACACGACCGCAATCGAGGCACACCAAATGGTCGTGGTGCTGCCCTTGATTGAGCTCATAAATAGATTTGCCGCCCTCGAACTGGCTGCGTGACAAGATGCCCGCTTGTTCAAACTGCATCAGAACGCGGTAAATGGTTGCCAGTCCAATATCAGCGCGGTCATCTAGCGCCAAACGGTAAACATCTTCGGCGCTCATATGGCGCAAGCCGCTTTTTTGGAACAGTTCCAAAATTTTTAAACGCGGAACCGTGGCTTTGAGGCCGGTATTTTTCAAGCCATCAATGGAGGGCATGGGAGCTTTCTGTGGCGAAGGGTGTGGGGGTTTAAAGCCCATCGGTACAATGATTCCATCATAACTTGACCCAAACCACCATGACTCTTTTGCGCCAGACTTTGGCCGTGTGCGCAAGCGCTGCTTGTTTGTTGATGGCTGCTTGTTCCACCATAGACGATCCCGTGGCTCGCGCCATTCGCAAAGTCACGCCTTACCGTGTGGAAGTGGTGCAAGGCAATTTCGTGTCCAAAGAACAGGCCCAAGCTTTGCGTGCGGGCATGAGCCGCAATCAGGTCAAAGATATTTTGGGCACGCCTTTGATCGCCAGCGTTTTTCACAGCGATCGATGGGATTACGCTTTCACGATTGAGCGCAAAGGCACCCAAGCCCAGCAGCGTCAGTTGTCCGTGTACTTTAAGGATGATGTGTATGTGCGCTACGAAGGCGATGATTTGCCCAGCGAGTCGGAGTTTGCCGAACGCATCGCCGTCCCCGAGGATCGCAAGGTGGTGCCTCGCTTAGAAGCCACCTCCGCAGAACTTGAAAAATTTCGTAAAAATGCACCCGTCCTTGTGGCTGTGCCCCCCAAGCCCGCCCTCCCTGCGGACAAAAGCTACCCACCCTTGGAGGCACGCTGAAACTATATGAATGCATCCACCGCTCAAACCCACCGCGTGGCTATCGCGGGCGCCAGTGGTCGCATGGGCCGCATATTGGCACAGGCCTTAGTTGAATCCGCTGACTGCCAACTCGCTGGCGCACTCGATGTCGCCGACAGTGTGCATGTGGGCAATGACGCGACGGGCTTTTTAGGCCAAGCCAGCGGCGTGGTGATCAAAGCTGATCTGCATGCAGGCTTGCAAAATGCCCAAGTCTTGATCGACTTTACCCGACCCGAAGGCACCATGGCGCATGTCAAGGCGTGTCGCGAACAGGGCGTCAAGATGGTCATTGGCACAACCGGTTTCAGTGACGCGCAGAAACTGGAGATCCAAGCTGCCAGCAAACACATCGCCATTGTGATGGCACCCAATATGAGTGTGGGTGTCAATGTCACGCTGAAACTATTGGAGATGGCCGCCGCCGCCTTGGCCAGTGACTACGACATTGAAATCATCGAAGCCCATCACCGCCATAAAGTCGATGCCCCTTCAGGCACGGCCTTGAAGATGGGTGAAGTCATTGCACACACGTTGGGGCGCGATTTGAAGGCGTGTGCGGTGTTTGATCGCCAAGGTCATACAGGCGCACGGCCAGACAAGGCGATTGGTTTTTCGACCATACGTGGCGGCGACATTGTGGGTGACCACACGGTGTTGTTTGCGGGTACGGGCGAGCGCATTGAAATCACCCACAGGTCTTCTAGTCGCAGCACCTATGCCGAAGGCAGTTTGCGTGCAGTGCGGTTTTTAGCCAACCACCCGCATGGCATGTTTGACATGTTTGATGTGCTGGGACTGCGGGCGGCTTAAGCCATGAATCTACTCAACTGGTTGGGCCAAGCCGACGCTCTAAGCCAATTGGTGGCCTTGATTTTGTGCGCCATGTCAGTGGTCAGTTGGGTCTTGATTCTTTACAAGTCTTGGTTGTTGTTCGTGGCCAGCCGCGACCTGAGTTTGTGTCAAGCCGCTTGGTCACAGGCCCAAGATTGGCCGCAAGTCCATGCCACTTGGTCTGCGCTCGATAGCCAACAATTGTTTACTGCTTTATTGCAAAACCCACTGCAGATGCCAAAGCAGGGGCTGTCCGCTCAAGCCTCGCTTGAAGATCGGCTCAGCAGCTCTTTGCGTCTAGCATTACAAAACATTCGCCAGCGTTTGCATGCGGGTCAAGACTTGTTGGCCACCATTGGCGCGACTTCACCTTTTATTGGCTTGCTGGGCACTGTTTGGGGCATCTACCACGCCTTGATCAATTTGGCCCAAGTGGGTCAATACACCTTGGACAAAGTGGCGCAACCCGTAGGCGAGGCTTTGGTCATGACTGCGGCTGGTTTGGCTGTGGCGATTCCTGCGGTCATGGCTTACAACCTGATGGGCCGACGTTTGTCCTCGATGAGCGCCGCCTTGGACGCCTTGGCGTTTGACTTGCGGGCTTATTTCATGGCGCAAGCCTCACACAATTGATTGGCCCAGCACCATGCGTATGGGTGAATTCGAATCTGCTGCATCCAGCCAACCGATGAGCGACATCAATGTCACGCCGCTGGTGGATGTGATGTTGGTCTTGCTGGTGATCTTTCTCATCACCGCACCGTTGATGGGCAACGCTTTGCGCTTAGATTTGCCTGCTGCCCAAGCGCCGCACTCGCCCGAGCCTGGCAGCAGCTTGAGTGTGAGCTTGGACCGACAAGGCGCAGTGTTTATCAATGACAAGCCTGTGGCGTTCGACGCTTTGCCCGCGGTGTTGGCCATGCAAGCCAGTGATGACGCGACCATCGAAGTACAGCTGCGCGCCGACCAAAGCGTGCCCTATGGTCGCGTGGCTGAGCTGATGGGCTTGCTGCAAAAAGCGGGTCTAACCAAAGTGGCTTTGGCTGTTGGGCCCCCTGCGCCTAAAATCAACACACTATCCCCGGCACCTCGCCCCTGAGCGTGGACGGGGTTTCTCATTGAGCCCCATGCAAGATACCTATCAACCCTCTGCCGTCGAGTCGGCCACCCAAGCCGCTTGGACAGCCAAAGACGTCTACCGCGTCAGCGAAGACAACAGCCGTCCCAAGTACTATGCCTGCTCCATGCTGCCTTACCCCAGCGGCAAGTTGCACATGGGCCATGTGCGCAACTACACCATCAACGACATGCTCACGCGCCACTTGCGCATGAAGGGTTTCAATGTGTTGATGCCCATGGGCTGGGATGCTTTTGGCTTGCCAGCCGAAAACGCCGCATTGAAAAACGGTGTGCCACCGGCCAAGTGGACCTATGAAAACATTGCTTATATGAAGAAGCAAATGCAGGCCATGGGCTTGGCCATCGACTGGTCGCGAGAGGTGGCCACCTGTGACGCCACCTACTACAAGTGGAACCAGTGGTTGTTCTTGAAGATGCTGGAAAAAGGTGTGGCCTACCGCAAAACCCAAGTCGTCAACTGGGACCCCGTCGATCAAACCGTGTTGGCCAACGAGCAGGTGATCGACGGTAAAGGCTGGCGCACCGGCGCTGTGGTGGAGAAGCGCGAAATCCCTGGCTACTACCTGAAGATCACCGACTACGCACAAGAACTGCTTGACCATGTGCAAGTGGGCAATCCCAAGGCTACGTTGAACGGCTGGCCCGACAAAGTGCGCTTGATGCAGGAAAACTGGATTGGCAAATCTGAAGGCGTGCGCTTTGCTTTCACCCACAACATCCAAGGTGCTGACGGCGCTTTGATTGGCGACGGCCGTATGTTTGTCTTCACCACTCGTGCCGATACCCTCATGGGCGTGACCTTTTGCGCAGTGGCCCCCGAGCACCCCTTGGCCACGCATGCCGCCCAATCCAGCCCGGTATTGGCCGCCTTCATAGAAGAGTGCAAAGCCGGTGGCACCACCGAGGCTGAGCTCGCGGTGAAAGAAAAGCTCGGCATGGCCACAGACTTGTTTGTCACTCATCCGCTGACTGGCGAGCAGGTGCAAGTGTGGGTGGGCAACTATGTGCTGATGAGTTATGGCGATGGCGCGGTCATGGGCGTGCCCGCCCATGATGAGCGCGACTTTGAATTTGCCATCAAGTACCACTTGCCCATCAAGCCAGTGGTGTCTGTCAAAGGGCAAAACTTTGACGACAAAGCTTGGCAAGATTGGTACGCCACCAAAGACGGTGTTTGCGTCAACTCCGGCGAGCTAGATGGTTTGAACTTCAAGCCAGCGGTCACCCAAGTGGCCGAACTGCTCACAGCCAAAGGCTTGGGCGAGAAAAAAACCACTTGGCGTTTGCGCGACTGGGGCGTGAGCCGCCAGCGTTATTGGGGTACGCCCATTCCCATCATCCATTGCGATGAGCATGGCGCGGTGCCTGTGCCTGAAAAAGATTTGCCGGTGGTGTTGCCGCAAGACTGCATTCCTGATGGCTCGGGAAACCCCTTGCTCAAGCATGAAGGCTTTCACGCCGGAGTGACTTGTCCGGTCTGCGGCAAAGCCGCACGGCGCGAGACCGACACCATGGACACGTTTGTGGATTCGAGTTGGTATTTCATGCGCTATTGCGATCCGACCAACACCGATGCCATGGTGGCCGAAGGTACGCAGTACTGGATGCGCGACGCGCACCATGCCACGGGTGGCAGCGGCATGGACCAGTACATTGGCGGCATCGAGCACGCCATTTTGCATTTGCTATACGCCCGCTTTTGGACCAAGGTAATGCGCGACTTGGGGTTGGTGAAGGTTGACGAGCCTTTCACCAAGCTGCTCACCCAAGGCATGGTGCTCAACCACATTTATTCGCGCAAGGGCGACAAGGGGGGCATCGAATATTTTTGGCCCCACGAGGTGCAAGACCAATATGACGCAAACGGCAAGGTGATGGGCGCAGTGCTCAAAGCCGCCAAAGGCGATTTGCCCGCAGGTACGCCCATCGTCTATGAAGGCGTGGGCACCATGAGCAAGAGTAAAAACAATGGCGTCGACCCGCAAGAGCTGATCAAGCGCTATGGCGCAGACACCGCGCGCCTGTACACCATGTTCACTGCGCCGCCCGAAGCCACCTTGGAGTGGAACGATGCGGGCGTGGAAGGCAGCTACCGTTTTTTGCGCCGCGTTTGGGGCTTTGCGCTTAAACACGAAAACACCATCAAGTCGGCAGTTGGGGCTCCATCGAGTGGTACCACCCTGCGTAAAGAAGCGGTCGACTTGCGCCGCGACATGCACTTGGTGCTCAAGCAAGTCAGCTACGACTATGACCGCATGCAATACAACACCGTGGTGTCGGGTTGCATGAAGCTGCTCAATGCCTTGGAAGACTTCAAAACCAATGACAGCCCAGGCGATCAGGTGGTGTTGTGTGAAGGCATGTCTGTTTTGCTGCGCATGCTCTACCCCGCCTGCCCGCACATCAGCGCGCATTTGTGGACCGAATTGGGTTATGCACTGCGCCAAGGTGATGTGTTGGACACGGCATGGCCTGAGGTGGACGAAGCGGCCTTGGTGCGACTTGAAATGGAGTTGATGCTGCAAGTTAATGGCAAATTACGCGGCTCAATTTCAGTGCCCGCCAACGCCAGCAAACAAGATATTGAGCAAGCCGCTTTGTCCAGCGAAGCATTCCTCAAACTTGCCCCTAGCGCAGCGCATCAAAAAGTGATTGTGGTGCCCGGTCGTTTGGTCAACATAGTGATGGGCTCATGATGCAACGACGCCTATTTGGTTCCAGTGTGCTCTTAATGGGTTTGAGCGCCTGTGGTTTTCAGCTGCGCCAAGCGCCCAATTACCCATTTCGCACGCTGTTTATTGGCGTGCCCGAAGCTTCGGTGTTTGGTCAAGAACTTAAACGCAATATCTCGGCATCGGGTCGGGTGGAGGTCATTACCGACCCCAAGCAAGTTGAACGCGCCGATGTGATTTTCGATTTGTTGCTTGAATTGCCCGAAAAAGTCATTCTCAGTCGCAAGTCAGACGGTGCGGTGCGTGAGTTTCAGTTGCGCTTTCGCATTCGCTTTAGGCTGCGTTCGCGGGACGGCACCGAGCTGATTCCCGACACCGAGTTGGTGCAAGAGCGCGACATCAGTTTTAACGAAAACGCTGCCCTGTCCAAAGAAACCGAAGAAGGTTTGCTTTATCGCGATATGCGCTCGGACTTGGTGCAGCAGGTGTTGCGTCGACTGGCTGTCGCTCGTATGCCCTAGGCCTTTATGCAACTCACCACGGCGCGCCTGACAGAACAACTCTCGCAAGATCTGCGTCAGCTCTACACCCTGCATGGCGACGAAGCCCTGCTGTTGCAAGAGGCGGCTGATGCCATTCGGGCCAGCGCTCGCTCGCAAGGCTTCTTAGAGCGCCACGTATTCACCGTGGCGGGGGCGCATTTCGATTGGAGTGAGATCGAGTCTGCCTGTGCTGCCATGAGTTTGTTTGCCGACAAACAGCTCATCGACATCCGCATACCTTCAGGCAAGCCTGGCAAAGACGGCAGCGAAGCCTTGCAACGCATTGCCCAAACTTGCGTGGGTAACGATGGGGTGTTGGTCTTGGTGTCATTGCCCCGTTTAGACAAAACCGCCAAAACGTCGGGATGGTTCACCGCTTTAGACACTCACGGCATCAGCTTGCAAATAGATCCGGTTGAACGTGCCGCCTTGCCCGCTTGGATAGCCCAGCGCTTGGCCTTGCAGCAGCAAAGGGTGATGGCTGGCGAAGAGGGTCAGCGCAGTTTGCAGTTTTTCGCTGACCGGGTGGAGGGCAATTTGCTGGCCGCCCACCAAGAAATTCAAAAGCTTGCCTTGCTTTACCCCGCACATGAGTTGAGCTTTGATCAAATTGAAAACGCGGTGTTGAATGTGGCCCGCTTCAATGTCTTCAAGCTGAGTGAAACCGTGTTGGCTGGTCAGCACCAACGGGTGCAGCGCATGCTGGACGGTTTGCGGGCTGAGGGCGCGTCCGAGGTCTTGGTGCATTTCGCGTTGGCTGAAGATATTCGCGCACTCAAACGTGTCAAGGACGCCGTGGCCAGTGGACGACCATTGCCCCAGGTGCTGCGCGAGCAGCGCATTTGGGGCCCCAAAGAGCGTTTGTTCGAGCGGGTCTTGCCAAAACTGTCACCCGCCATGCTGGACCGCTTGTTACAAGCCGCGCACCAAGTCGATGGCGTGGTCAAAGGTTTACGGTTTGCCCAGTGGCCCAGTGACAGCTGGCAAGCCCTAGGCCGCTTGGCGTTGATGCTGAGCCGGGCCTGTCAAACCGCGTGAATCGCGACTCTGCCAAAATCGGCTTATGAATGCGCATGCCATCCCCGAACTGATGCAGGCCTTGGGCCAGCAGGCCAAAGTGGCCAGCGCGGCCATGGCCAAGGCCAGCGCCGCCCATAAAAGCGCGGCTTTGCGGCATCTGGCCGCACTGCTGCGACAAGATGTCGTTGCCCTGCTCAAAGCCAATCAAGAAGACCTGAATCGTGCCCAAGCCACGGGTTTAGACGGGCCCATGCTCGATCGCTTGAAACTCAGTGCTTCCATTTTGGAGACTTGCGCCATCGGCTGCGAGCAACTCGCCGCCATGCCCGACATCATTGGCAGCATCACCGGTATGACGCAGCAGCCCAGCGGTATACGCGTGGGGCAAATGCGCGTGCCCATTGGCGTGTTTGGCATGATTTACGAGAGCCGCCCCAACGTCACCATAGAGGCTGCATCGTTGGCTATCAAGAGCGGCAACGCCTGCATTTTGCGTGGCGGCTCGGAAGCCATTGACTCCAACAAAGCCTTGGCAGCATTGGTGCAACAAGCCTTGGCCCAAGCCGGTTTGCCCATTGACGCCGTACAACTCGTGCCCACCACCGACCGCTCAGCCGTGGGTGAGCTCATCACCATGCCCCAGTATGTGGACGTGGTCATTCCGCGTGGCGGCAAAGGCTTGATTGAGCGCATCAGCCGTGACGCCAAGGTGCCGGTTATCAAACATTTGGACGGCAACTGCCACACCTATGTGGACGACCCTTGTGATTTGGATATGGCGCTTAAAGTGGTGGACAACGCCAAAACCCAAAAATACAGCCCTTGCAACGCTATCGAAGGCCTGCTGGTGGCGCGTGGCGTGGCAGCAGAATTTTTGCCACGCATTGGTGCGGTGTTTGCGCGTAAAGGTGTGGAGATGCGTTGTTGCCCCGAGGCCAAAGCCTTGCTGGCAGGCGTGACTGGCGCGGTGCTGACCAATGCCAGCGATCAAGATTGGTTTGAAGAGTATTTGGCCGCCATCATCAGCATCAAGGTGGTTGATGGCGTGGACCAAGCCATTGCCCATATCAACCACTACAGCAGCCACCACACCGATGCCATCCTCACCCTCAACCATGTCAACAGCCAGCGTTTTTTACGAGAGGTGGATTCAGCCAGCGTGATGGTCAACGCCAGCACCCGCTTTGCCGACGGTTTTGAGTTTGGCTTGGGCGCCGAGATTGGCATCTCCACCGACAAATTCCATGCGCGTGGGCCGGTGGGTATTGAGGGCCTGACCTCGTTGAAGTATGTGGTGTTGGGGGCGGGGGAAGTGCGGGGTTGAAGGAGCGTTGATTTAAAGCCCCGTGTCTACAGATTCAGCTTTGCTTTTTTCTTTGGCTTCAAAGTAAGACGCAGCCAAGGACATGGCGCACATCAAGACGCCAAAAAAGATTACGATCCAATGCGCTTCAGTCATTACGAGCCTCCTTAGCAAAATCAATACTCATTGACGTCAAAAGTATAAGAGACAGACCAATTACCATCAATACAACCAAGCTTAGCCAATTCCTGTTCCCCAAAATCAAAAAAGCCACACAGGCATTTCCGGTCATCATTGAGCCAGTGGCACGAAGGCCTGACTTGAAGTCGGGTTTGGAAAATCTGAAGTCCATTCGGCAAAGCGTAAAGAGTAATTGAAGTTTCAGCGAGCACTGGCAGTTCCTGATTTTGTAAGCCCGTCTCCAGAAAGTCGCTTGAAGCTGTCAGAATCACCCCCATCTGCAAACCTTACTCTTAACAACCAACCCCATGGTTCCTCACCTCATCACCGCGCTGACCGGCCCCATCAACGAGCTTGAGCAGCGCATCCTCGACTCCATGCCCGCCATAGAGCGCTGGTTTCGCATGGAGTGGATGGAGCACACGCCGCCTTTTTACAGCTCGGTCGACATTCGCAACGCGGGCTTCAAGCTAGCGCCTGTGGACACCAACCTCTACCCCGGCGGCTGGAACAACCTCACGCCCGAGATGCTGCCCTTGGCGGTGCAAGCGGCCATGGTGGCCATCGAGAAAATTTGTCCCGAAGCGCGCAACCTGCTGCTGATCCCCGAGAACCACACCCGCAACATGTTTTACCTGAGCAATGTGGCGCAGCTGGCTCGCATCTTCAATATGGCGGGGCTGAATGTGCGCATTGGCTCGATTAACCCCGAAATCAAAGAAGACACCACCATCGAGTTGCCCAACGGCGAAACCGTCAAGCTCGAGCCGGTGATTCGCAACAAAACCCGATTGGGACTGAAAGACTTCGACCCCTGTACGATTTTGCTCAACAACGACCTGAGCGCGGGCATCCCCGGCATCTTGGAAGACCTGCACGAGCAATATTTGTTACCGCCCTTGCATGCGGGCTGGTGTGTGCGCCGAAAAAGTCAGCATTTCACCAGCTACGATGAAGTGGCTAAACGTTTCAGCAAATTGCTGGGCATAGACCCCTGGCTGATCAACCCCATGTTCACCCAATGCGGTGAGGTGAACTTTGCCGAAGGCACAGGCATGGAGTGTCTGACCACCAATGTGGACATGATGCTAACCAAAATCCGGCGCAAATACAAAGAATTTGGCATCCATGAAAAGCCGTTTGTCATTGTCAAGGCCGACAACGGCACTTACGGCATGGGCATCATGACCGTGCGCAGCGTTGCCGATTTGGAAGTGCTGAACCGCAAAACCCGCAACAAAATGAGCGTGGTCAAAGACGGCCAAGAGGTCAACCAAGTCCTCATCCAAGAGGGTGTGCTGACCAACGAGCGCATCAACGAAGCCGTGGCCGAGCCGGTGGTTTATATGATGGACCGCTATGTGGTGGGCGGCTTTTACCGCGTGCATGCGGATCGCGGTGTGGACGAAAACCTGAACGCTCCCGGCTCCAGTTTCGTGCCCTTGGCGTTTGAGCAAAGCGCCCATACGCCCCAGCCCGGCATGAAGCCAGGCGTGAGTTTGCCCAACCGTTTCTATATGTACGGCGTGATTGCCCGCTTGGCTATGTTGGCTGCCAGCTACGAAATGGAGCAAACCGACCCCAATGCCGAGGTATACGAATAAAAAAGCATGCCTATGCTGCACTGCAAAATAGGTAAACTCCGCGCATCTTATTAATGGGTGGAGAGGCGATCAGCCGCTTCATAGGCTGATGAGCAGTTCAGACGCAGATTCACATAAATCTTCACTTGCCAGTTTGACCCTGGGCGCTATTGGGGTCGTTTACGGGGACATTGGTACCAGTGTTCTTTATTCCATCAAAGAAGTGTTTGGCTCTGGCCATGTGGCTTTCACGCCCGACAATGTGATGGGTATTTTGTCCATTTTCTTTTGGACCCTCACTTTTATTGTTTCTATCAAATATGTGATGTTGGTGCTGCGCGCTGACAACAATGGCGAGGGCGGTTTGGTGGCCATGCTGGCGCTGGCCTCCTCTTCTGTTCGCGACAAACCAAGGTTGCGAAGCATTTTGTTGGTGGTGGGTATTTTTGGCACCTGCTTGTTTTATGGCGACGGTGTCATCACACCGGCTATTTCAGTGTTATCTGCCGTCGAGGGTTTGGAGGTGGTGTCACCCAACTTCAAGCGATACGTTATCCCGTTGACCTTGATTATTTTGTTGGGTTTATTTGCGGTGCAAAAGCGTGGCACGGGCGGCATTGGCAAGTTTTTTGGCCCCATCACCTTGGTGTGGTTTGCCGCCATTGCCTGTTTGGGCGTGTACCACATTGCCAGCAACCCCAGCATTTTGTGGGCCATCAGCCCCTATTACGCAATCAAGTTCATTTGGGAGCAACCCGGCACCACCTTTTTGATTTTGGGCGCGGTGGTTTTGTGTGTAACCGGTGGTGAAGCTTTGTACGCCGACATGGGGCATTTCGGGAAAAAGCCCATTCGTTTGGCTTGGTTTGGCATCGTCATGCCTTGCCTGACCTTGAATTATTTTGGCCAAGGCGCTTTGTTGTTGAATGAGCCTAAAGCCGTAGAAAACCCCTTCTTCAACATGGCCCCTGATTGGGCCTTGATTCCTTTGGTGGTCTTGGCCACAGCCGCAACCGTGATCGCTTCGCAAGCGCTGATTACCGGTGCCTTCAGTGTGACCAAGCAAGTGATTCAGTTGGGGTTTTTGCCGCGCTTGCAAGTGCAACACACCAGTGAAAAAGACACCGGCCAAATCTTCATGCCTTTTGTCAATTGGGGCTTGTTTGTGTGGATTGTCTTGGCGGTCGTCATGTTCAAGACCTCCAGCAATTTGGCGGCGGCCTATGGCATTGCGGTATGTACCGATATGTTGATCACCACCATCTTGACCTTTTTCGTGATTCGCTACGCATGGAAATACCCGCTGTGGTTGTGCATCACTGCCACCTCGCTGTTCTTTGTGGTGGACTTGGCGTTTTGGAGTTCCAACTTGCTCAAACTGGTCGACGGCGGTTGGTTCCCTTTGTTCATCGGCGGCATGATTTTGATATTGATGCTCACCTGGCGCGACGGTCGTGCTTTGTTGCACAACAAAACACGCGACGAGGCCATGGATTTGCCATCCTTTTTGGATGCCTTGTTCACCGCGCCACCTACTCGTGTAGAGGGAACCGCGGTGTTTCTCACCTCGGAAGACGGCATCGTGCCCAATGCCTTGCTGCACAACTTGAAGCACAACAAAGTGCTGCATGCGCAAAACCTGTTTGTCTCTGTGCGCAGCCATGAGATTCCTTGGATTGCTAATGACAAGCGTATCGAATTGATAGGCATGGGCCACCAGTGTTGGCAGGTCAAGATCCACTATGGCTTCAAAGACGACCCGGATGTGCCTGGCGCCCTGACTTTGCTCAAAGGCCAAGTGGGTGAAATTCATCCGATGAGCACCAGTTTTTTCCTCTCACGCGACAGCATCGTGCCCACCGTGGGTGGGGGCATGGCGCAGTGGCGGGAAAAGCTGTTTGCCCAGATGTACCTCAACGCCAGCGCAGCGGCAGACTTTCTCAATTTGCCCAGCAATTCGGTGATCGAGATGGGCAGCAAGATAGAAATTTAATCGCAGGGCGGGCCTATCTGGCCCGCCTGTGCTGGTAACCTAGGGTGTATGAACTTATTGTTTATTACCGACCCATTAGACAGCTTCAATCTCGACAAAGACAGCAGTTTGGCCATGATGCGCGAAGCTGTGAGCCGCGGCCATGTGGTGTGGGACTGTGGCACTTCTGACTTGCAGTGGCAAAGCGGCCAAATGGTGAGCGCATCGATGCAGCGCTTGCGTTTGAAAGACAACACCAATGACTGGTATGTTGTTGAAGAAACCATTCACCAAGCTTTGTGCCAAATGGACGCGGTGCTCATGCGCAAAGACCCGCCTTTCGACAATGAATATTTTTATGCCACGCATTTGCTCACGCAAGCCGAGCGTGAAGGTGCCAAGGTTTTTAACAATCCCAGCGCGTTGCGTGAGCATCCCGAAAAACTGGCGCTGATGGAGTTTGCCCAGTGGACCACGCCCACCTTGGTGACGCGCTCATCCGAAGCGATACGCGCATTTCATGCGACGCACCAAGACATCATCTTGAAGCCTTTGGATGGCATGGGTGGCATGGGTATTTTTCGGGTTCGTGCAGACGGTTTGAATTTGGGCAGCATCATCGAAACCTTGAACCAAGATGGCGCTACCAGCGTCATGGTGCAAAAATTTGTGCCCGCTATTGCCCAAGGGGACAAGCGGGTGTTGGTGATTGGCGGCAAGCCCGTGCCCTATGCCTTGGCGCGCATTCCCCAAGGCAACGAAGTGCGCGGCAATTTGGCGGCAGGTGGCAAAGGTATGGCGCAAGAATTAAGTCCGCGTGACTCAGAAATTGCACAGGCCTTGGGCCCGGTATTGGCTGCCAGAGGTTTGCTGCTGGTGGGCTTGGACATCATTGGCGACTGCTTAACCGAAGTGAATGTCACCAGCCCCACTTGTTTTCGCGAAATCACCGATCAAACCGGCTTTGATGTGGCGGCCATGTTCATGAACGCCTTAGAACACGCCTTGGCCCAAGCGGCAAGCTCACCATCAGCGGTTTGGCCCGTGCAATGAAGTTGTTTCTCGAGCAGCAGTTGTTTGAGCCTTATGCCCATGTCGCACATTCTCGAATGGCTGCGATCAAACCTTTTGAATATGCCCAAACCCGCAACCATTTGAATGGCGCGGTGAGTTTGTTGTCACCCTACTTGACCCACGGATTACTGACTGTGCCGCAAGTGGCACAACATTTGTATAAAACCCATCGCCTAGGCGTGCAGCACAAATACATATTCGAGTTGGCGTGGCGAGAATATTTCCAGCATGTCCACGATGTTCTGGGCGACGACATCTTTCAAAATTTGCATGAAGGTGTGCTGCCCGATGATGCCTATGTGCAGTCTTTACCCGACGACATACGCCATGGCTCCACGGGCGTGCCGGTGGTCGATCAGGCAGTACGCCAGTTGTATTTCACCGGCTACTTGCACAACCACGCCAGACTGTGGCTGGCCAGCTACTTGGTGCATATACGCAAGGTGCATTGGCGTGTGGGCGCAGATTGGATGTATGGCCATTTAATCGATGGCGACTTAGCCAGCAACCACCTCAGTTGGCAGTGGGTAGCAGGTACGGGCAGCAACAAGCCTTATTTGTTTAACGCAGACAACGTCACCGTGAATGCGCCCGAGCTGTGGCACAGCCCGCAGACCGTGATCGATAAAGACATGGACATCATCCACATGATCGCCCACAGCCGTGCCACTTTCACCCAAGCGCTGTCTCAATATGCGCCTGTCGAGGAGCCCGCGCTGCATGCCCAGCCTACACAGGAAGCGGGTTTGGTGGCCAGTGGTGTGGCCGGAGACAAACTGGCAGGGCGCGATGTTTGGTGGATACACCCTTGGGCCATCAGCGAACAAACCCCCACCGCCCTACCAGCTGATGTGATTCGCATCGCCGCGTGTTGGCAGGGTTGGACCGCGCAACGTCCTTGGAGTCAGGCACGTTGGCGGTTTGTGGGCAAGGGCATGAACGAGGTAGCTTCGCATTGTTGGTTTGAGCCAGACGAGCGTTTGAGCGCCCTGTTTGCAACGGCCAAAAGCGTCCATGTGTGGGACCACGCTTGTTTGCCTCACTGGCCAGGCATCCATTGGGTGCGCCATACACCCCAGCGGCTTTGGCCCCGGCAAGAGGTGCGCAGCCCGTCCTTCTCCCACTGGTGGGCCAAGGTGACGCGTTACAAGCTGTCTATCCCGCAGCTGCTTCGCCCGCCACGATAAAGAGCTGCTTTTTCAGGCTGTAGCCTTCACTTTCAAACGCCAAGCGTGCAGCAAGGGCTCGGTGTAGCCGCTAGGCTGAGACTCGCCTTTGAACACCAAGTCCAGTGCGGCTTGGTAGGCCTTGGAAGTGCCAAAGTGCCCGTTCATGGTTTGGTACAAAGCGTCGCTGGCGTTTTGATTGTCAACCACCGCCGCCATGCGCTCAAAGGTGGCGCGAACCTGCGACTCGCTGACCACGCCATGGTGCAGCCAATTGGCGATGTGTTGGCTTGAAATGCGCAAGGTGGCGCGGTCTTCCATCAGGCCCACATTGTGAATATCGGGCACCTTGGAGCAGCCTACGCCTTGGTCAACCCAGCGCACCACATAGCCCAAGATACCTTGTATGTTGTTGTCCAGTTCTTGCTGGCGTTCAGCCTCACTCCAATTGGCTTTGGCCAGCACGGGAATGTTGAGCAAGTCATGCAGCAAGGTTTGATGTTGTTTGCCAGCGTCGATTTTTTCAAGTTCTTTTTGCACATTGCTCACCAGCACTTGGTGGTAATGCATGGCGTGCAGTGTGGCAGCCGTGGGGCTGGGCACCCAAGCGGTGTTGGCGCCAGCCCTGGGGTGAGCGATTTTTTGTTCCATCATGGCTTTCATCAGGTCCGGCATGGCCCACATGCCTTTGCCAATTTGCGCCTTACCCCGTAAACCGCAGGACAAACCCACCAGCACGTTGTTGCGCTCATAAGCGCCAATCCAAGCGCTGCTTTTCATATCGCCTTTGCGCAGCACAGGGCCGGCCTGCATGGCGGTGTGAATCTCGTCGCCCGTGCGGTCTAAAAATCCGGTGTTGATAAAGGCCACACGACTGGCCGCCGCTGCAATACAGGCCTTGAGGTTGACGCTGGTGCGGCGTTCCTCGTCCATGATGCCCAGCTTGACGGTGCTGTCAGCCAAGCCCAAGACCTGTTCCACGCGGCTAAACAGCAGGGACGCGAAGGCCACTTCGGCGGGGCCGTGCATTTTGGGTTTGACGATGTAGACCGAGCCGGTGCGCGAATTGCGAATGCCGTTGGCGCCGTGGCCTTGCAGGTCGTGCAAGGCGATGGTGGTGGTCACCATGGCATCCATGATGCCTTCGGGAATTTCATGCATCTGCCCATCTGCACCTTGGTACAAGATGGCGGGGTTGGTCATCAGGTGACCCACATTGCGCAAGAACAGCAAGGCACGGCCATGCAGCGTGATGTCGGCTTCGCCCTGAGGCGAGCGGTAGACACGGTCGGGATTCAAGCCGCGTTTGAAACTGCTGCCGCCTTTGCTGACCTCTTCAATCAAAGTGCCCTTCAAAATGCCCAGCCAGTTGCTGTAAGCCAGCAGTTTGTCGTCTGCATCCACGGCGGCCACTGAGTCTTCCAAATCCAGGATGGTCGACAAAGCCGCTTCCACCACCAGATCGCTCACGCCGGCTGGGTCACTGGCACCAATCGGATGCTGGGGGTTGATTTGAATATCCAAATGCAAGCCGTGATGAATCAGTAAAACCGACGAAGGATGCGAGGCCTCGCCTTGGAAGCCGACGAACTGCTTGGGGTCGGCCAAGCCGCTGGTTTTGCCGCCTTGCAGTGAGACTTGCAAAGCGCCTTTGACAACCGCATAGCCTGTGGAATCGATGTGAGAGCCGCTTTTGAGCGGTGCGGTGCGGTCAAGTACATAGCGTGCGTACTCGATGACCTTGGCGCCACGTTTTTCGTTGTAGCCAGGCCCTTTGGCGCAACCTTGGTCTTCAGAAATGACATCTGTGCCGTACAAGGCGTCGTACAGCGAACCCCAACGAGCGTTGGCTGCATTCAAGGCGTAGCGGGCATTGAGGATGGGCACCACCAACTGCGGGCCGGCTTGAATAGCCAACTCCGCATCCACATGGGCGGTGGTGGCTTGCACCTTGGCAGGCACGGGCACCAAGTAGCCGATGTGGGTCAAAAAAGCTTGGTAGGCGGCCATGTCGCTGATCGGGCCTGGGTGGGCGCTGTGCCACTGGTCTAAAGCGGTTTGCAAGCGCTCACGCTCGGCCAGCAAAGCCAGATTTTGCGGGGCCAAATCACTCACCAGCGCGTCAAAACCGCGCCAAAAAGTAACGCTAGAGATGCCTGTCCCAGGCAAAACTTGTTGATCGATAAATTGGTAAAGAGGTGTAGCTACTTGGAGACGGTAAACAGAGGTACGAGCGGTCATTGTGGGTGAACCCAAAGGTAATACATTGAAAAAAAGCCCTCATTGGCTAACCAGCTATTGTAGAGAAAGGCCAAAGACGAGTCGCGCATTGCACGGCCTCGTAGAATGGGTTGATGCTTTTGGTTCAACATGATTTGCAATTGGCTTTGGCGCAGGCCTTGGAGGCGCTGATGCCTGGTGCTTCGGCCAAAGCGGTGCTGGAGTACCCCAAGGTCGCCGCACACGGCGACTGGGCGGTCACAGCGGCCATGCAATTGGCCAAGCCTTTGCAACGCCCTCCCCGCGAAGTCGCTGAAACTTTGCGCCTGTCCCTGCTCGACACGCCAGCGGCCAAACGCTGGGTTCAAGCCATAGAGATTGCCGGCCCAGGCTTTATCAATATTCGCTTAAGTCCCGAAGCGCAGCAGCAAGTGGTGCGCGAAGTCTTGCACCAAGGCGCGGCTTTTGGCCGCCAAGTCGCCAATGGTCAACGCTTGTTGGTGGAGTTTGTGTCTGCCAACCCCACCGGCCCCTTGCATGTGGGCCATGGTCGCCAAGCCGCTTTGGGCGATGCGATTTGCAATTTGTTTGACACCCAAGGCTGGTCTGTGCATCGTGAGTTTTATTACAACGACGCGGGTGTGCAAATCCACACCTTGGCGGTGTCCACGCAATGCCGCGCAAGGGGCTTGTCGCCCAGCGATGCTGCTTGGCCTGAAAGTGCTTACAACGGCGACTACATCGCCGACATTGCCAAAGATTTTTTGGCGAAAAAAACTGTTCAGGCCGATGACCGCAGTTTTACGGCCAATGGCGATGTGAACGATTTGGACAATATCAAAGGCTTTGCCGTGGCCTATTTGCGCCGCGAGCAAGACCTCGATTTGCAAGCTTTTCAAGTCGCCTTCGATCACTATTATTTGGAGTCCAGCCTCTACACCGACGGGCGCGTCGACAAAGCGGTGGCGTCCTTGAACGCCTCGGGACACACTTACGAACAAGACGGCGCACTGTGGTTGCGTTCTACCGATTTTGGTGATGACAAAGACCGCGTCATGCGCAAGTCTGACGGCTCCTACACCTACTTTGTGCCGGATGTGGCCTATCACTTGGCCAAATGGGAGCGCGGCTTTACCAAGGTCATCAATATCCAAGGCACTGACCACCATGGCACCATCGCCCGCGTGCGTGCCGGCTTGCAAGCGGCGTCTGGGCAGCAGGGCTTGCATATTCCCCAAGGCTATCCCGACTATGTGCTGCACACCATGGTGCGGGTCATGCGTGCGGGCGTTGAGGTGAAAATATCTAAGCGTGCTGGCTCTTATGTCACCTTGCGTGATTTGATCGAGTGGACCAGCAAAGACGCAGTGCGCTTTTTTTTGCTTAGCCGCAAACCCGATACCGAATATGTGTTCGATGTCGATTTGGCTTTGGCGCAAAACAATGACAACCCGGTGTTTTACGTGCAGTATGCCCATGCGCGCATTTGCTCTGTGCTGGCGACTTGGACCGAGTCCACAGGATTGGCGCCCGCCACCTTGGCCGACGCCGACTTAAGCGCCTTGGACACACCTGCTGCTTTGTCACTTTTGCGTGTGCTGGCGCGTTATCCCGATATGTTGCAACTGGCCTGTGTCGACTTCGCTCCGCATGATGTGAGTTTTTACCTGCGTGAGTTGGCGGCGGCCTACCACAGCTATTACGACGCCGAGCGCATCTTGGTCGATGAGCCTTTGGTGCGCCAAGCGCGGGTGGCCTTGGTCGCCGCCACTGCGCAGGTCTTGCACAATGGTTTGGCTGTTTTGGGCGTTTTTGCTCCTCAACGAATGTAAGGCTCAAGCATGGTTTCTTTTTCTCGACAACGTGGCAACACCCTGGTGGGCTTTATCTTGGGCTTGGTTGTGGGTTTAACGGTTGCCTTGGTGGTGGCTATTTATGTCACCAAGGTACCTATTCCCTTTTTAAACAAAGGTTTGAGCCGAAACGCCGAGCAAGATGCGGCAGAGCAAAAAAAGAACAAAGACTGGGACCCCAACGCCCCTTTGTATGGCAAAAGTCCAGCCGCCAATGCGCCTGCGGACAAACCGGCGGTCAATCCCGCCGCGCCTGCGCCACCCGCGCCACCTGCAGAGTCGCCTTCAGCCGATCCTTTGGGGGACTTGGCGCAGAGCAAAACCCAAGCAGCTGATGCTTTTTATTATTTCGTTCAAGTCGGTGCTTTCAACAGCAGCGACGAATCCCAAACCCAGCGCGCCAAATTGGCGCTGGGGGGGTTCGACCCCAAAATTTCCGAGCGTGAACAAGCCGGCAAGGTCATCTACCGTGTTCGTTTAGGGCCTTTTGAGACCAAGACTGAGGCCGAAGACACCCAAGCTAAGCTTAAAGCTACCAAATTCGAATCGGCTTTGATTCGTGTCCAACGTTGATATTTTTTGAAGAGGCCCACCATGCAACGCCGCACTTTTTCAGCCCTCACCTTGGGCGCACTGTCAACCTTGCCCTTTACTCCCGCCTTGGCGCAAACGGGTTTCAAAGAAGGCACGGATTACATCAAACTCAGCCAAGCCGTACCCACCGAAGCGGCCAAAGGTCATGTCGAGGTGCTGGAATTCTTTTGGTACAACTGTCCGCATTGCAACGCCTTTGAACCGGCCTTGAGCGCATGGGGTAAAAAACTGCCCAAAGAAGTCGAGCTCAAACGGGTGCCGGTGCGTTTTCGCGCCGAGTTCGAGGCGCAGCAACGCGCCTACTATGTGCTGGAAGCCTTGGGTAAGGTGGAAGAGTTGCAAGCCAAAATGTTTGCTGCCATCCATGTCGAACGCCAAACCCTCACTGCCCTAGAACCTTTGCAAGCTTGGGCCGAAAAAAACGGTATTCCCAAAAAACAGTTCACCGATTTATTCAACTCATTTGCTGTGATTGGCAAGGCTCGCCGCGCCGCGCAGTTGCAAGAGCTTTTCAAAGTTGAGGGCGTGCCTGCCTTGGGTGTGGCGGGTCGTTTTTACATAGATGGCACTTTGGCCGGCAGTATGGAGCGGGCTTTGCAGATCGCAGATTTCTTGATTGCTGAAGTGCGTAAAGGTCGCTGATTAAAGCGGGCGTTTCTGCCCCTACAATGCAACCCATTCACTTACCAGCAATTTTCGTGCCTTGAAAAAACTTCTTTATTTGTGTTGCTTTGCTTTGGCTCTTGGGCTGGGGTCTGTGGCGTGGGCTGAAAAAGCCGACCGTGGCAAACCCATGAACATAGAGGCGGACAACCTAGACCATGACGAGTTGAAGCAATTGAGCATCTTCACCGGCAAGGTGGTGGCCACCAAGGGCACACTGATTTTGCGTGGTGCACGTTTGGAAGTGCTGCAAGACCCCGAGGGCTACCAATTTGGTTTGCTCATAGCCGAGCCTGGAAAAAAAGCCTTTTATCGCCAAAAACGCGAAGGCTTGGATGAGTGGATGGAAGGCGAGGGCGACCGTATCGAGTACGACAGCCGCGCCGATCGCGTCACCCTCATTAACCGTGCCGAATTGCGCCGCTACCGCGGCACAGTGTTGAATGACGACATTACTGGCCAGCGCATCATCTACGAAAACTTGACCGATCAATTCACAGTGGACGGCAAACAAGCCAGCGGCAAACCCAGCGCCGAATCTTCCGGGCGGGTTCGAGCGGTGCTCACCCCGCGCAAAAAAGACGAGGCAGGCAAGTGACTTCCACGCCTGCCGCCCCCATCAGCCGGTTGGTGGCGCAGCATCTTCAAAAGTCCTATATCAGCCGCACCGTGGTGCACGATGTGTCTATATCAGTGGCCAAAGGCGAGGTGGTCGGTTTGCTCGGCCCCAATGGCGCAGGCAAAACCACTTCTTTTTACATGATCGTCGGCTTGGTGCGGGCCGACGCAGGCACCATCTCCATCGATGGTGTGTCCGTCGAGAATATGCCCATTCACAGACGCGCCCGCATGGGTTTGAGCTATTTGCCGCAAGAAGCGTCGATTTTTCGCAAGCTCAATGTGGCTGACAACGTGCGTGCGGTGTTGGAGTTGCAACAAGACAGCCTTGGCAAGGCCCTGGACAAAAGCACCATTGAAACGCGGCTTGACGGCTTGTTGCGGGAATTGCGTATTGAGCATCTGCGCGATGCCCCCGCGCCCTCTTTGTCAGGCGGTGAGCGCAGGCGGGTGGAAATTGCGCGGGCCTTGGCGACCCAGCCGCGCTTTATTTTGTTGGACGAGCCCTTTGCGGGCATCGACCCCATTGCGGTTTTAGAAATCCAACGCATCATCGGATTTTTGAAAGCCAAAGGAATTGGGATATTGATTACCGACCACAATGTGCGCGAGACCTTGGGCATTTGTGACCACGCCAGCATCATCAGCGAGGGGCGCGTGCTCGCCGAGGGTACGCCCGAGACGATTGTCAACAACCCAGAGGTACGGCGGGTGTACCTGGGCGAAAACTTCCGCATGTGAGGGCGAGGCACAGCTTATGAAGCAAGGCCTGTCACTTCGCGTATCGCAACATTTGGCACTCACGCCACAGTTGCAGCAGTCGATTCGCTTGCTGCAACTCTCTACCCTAGAGTTAAGCCAAGAAATCGAGCAGATGCTGGATGACAACCCGTTTCTGGAAAAGGAAATGGAAGACTTGGCAGTGCGTGAAGACTTTGGTCTGGAGCAAGAAAACACCCAAGCGGCCAGTTCTGAAGCTGAGTCCGATAGTTGGGACGGCCCTATGGACCGGGTGAGCGAAGTGAGGGTGGAAACCGCCAGCGAGACCACCTCGCCAATCGATGCCGAGGGCGTGGCTGAGAGCTGGGACGGCGACGGCAGCGTGGAGTTTTCCCCTGACGACAGCGAGTGGGGTGGCGACGCACCCGCACGCAACAACAACAGCAATGATGACGATGAAAAAGCCCAGGCCACTGAGTTGGCGCGCAACCAAGAGTCGTTGACGGCTTTTTTGCACCGCCAAGCCTTGTCGCTGCGCTTGGACGAGACCGACCGCGCCGCTTTACGCTTTCTCATCGAATCTTTGAATGACGAAGGCTATTTGGAAGACAGTTTCCAAACCTTGGCAGAGAGTTTGGCGGGTGATGACCTCGAGCAGTGCGAAGAGTTGGTACATCGCTTTCAGGTGGCGCTGAGTTTGCTGCAAAGCTTGGAGCCCACCGGTGTGGGCGCACGTGATTTAGGCGAATGTCTGCGCTTGCAGTTGCAAGCCATTTCCGCAGACACCGAAGAGCGGGCCGAGTTGCGTGCTTGTGCGCTGGCGATTTGCAAGCAACCCCTAGAGCTCTTGGCCAAGCGCGACTTCAAGCGCTTGGCGCTGCTGGTCAATGACAGCGAAGCGCAGGTCAAACTCGCCATCGCGCTCATCGCTCGCTTAGAGCCCAAACCGGGCAGGCGCTTCATTGATGTTGAGCGCAACGTCATCATCCCTGATGTGCTGATCTTGCCGCATGGCGTGGACAGACAAGGGGCGCCTCAATTTCGCGCCATGCTCAACCCCGAAGTGATGCCGCGTCTGAAGGTGAACGATATTTACGCCAACGCTTTAAAAGGCGGCAAAGGCGACGGCCATGCGGGCTTGCAGCAGCGGCTGCAAGAAGCACGCTGGATGATCAAAAACATCCAACAGCGTTTTGACACCATCTTGCGGGTGAGCAACGCCATCACGCAGCGGCAAAAAAGCTTTTTCATTCACGGCGAATTGGCCATGAAGCCCATGGTGCTGCGTGAGATTGCCGAAGAGTTGGGGCTGCACGAGTCCACCATCAGCCGCGTCACCACCGCCAAGTACATGCACACGCCGTACGGCACTTTTGAGCTGAAATTTTTCTTTGGCTCGGGGCTGGGCACCGACAGCGGCAACAACGCTTCGAGCACGGCGGTGCGCGCCCTCATCAAGCAATTGATCGCCAGCGAAAACCCCAAGAAGCCCTTGTCCGATAACCAACTCTCAGACATGCTCAAAGAGCAAGGCATAGACTGCGCGCGCCGCACCGTTGCCAAGTACCGCGAAGCCCTGCGCATAGCACCCACCAACCTGCGTAAAACCCTGTGAACGCCTTGCAATTGTTTGTGCCCTGCGCTGCAGGGGTGGAATCCTTTTTGGCCTATGAGGTGGCGCACATCACAGGGCTGCCCAGCCGCGACATGCAAACCTTGCGCGGCGGCGTGCAGTTGCAAGCTTCATGGCGCGCGGCGCTGCAACTCAATTTGCACAGTCGCCTAGGCATGCGGGTGTTGATCCAATTGGCGCACCAACCCTATGCCAGCGAAGATGACATCTACAACGCGGCCAGCGCTGTGGCTTGGGAGATGTGGTTCACGCCCAAGCAAAGTTTTCGCGTGGAAATTACGGCGCAGCACAGTCCCTTGAAGAGTTTGAATTTCGCCACCCTCAGGGTGAAAGATGCGATCGCCGACCGCTTTCGCGACAAAAGCGGCCAGCGCCCCGATGTGGACACCCAGCGTCCCGATGTGCGGGTTCATGCCCACCTGACCGACAAAATGCTCACCCTGTATTTGGACACCACCGGCGAGCCGCTGTTCAAACGCGGTTGGCGCGAAGACTCGGGCGACGCGCCGTTGAAAGAAACCTTGGCTGCTGCCATGTTGGCCGCCAGTGGTTGGAGCATGCCACTGCTGACCGCACCCGGCGAGACCCCACCGGCCGTGCCACCGGTGGCGGGTGTCGAGCAAGGCATTCCCTTGTACGACCCGTGTTGCGGCAGCGGCACCATCGTCATTGAAGCGGCGCAAATTGCTTGTCGCATGGCTGCCGGCTTGCAGCGGCGTTTTGGGTTCGAGAAACTGCGCATGTTTGATGCCCATGTGTGGCAGCAGTTGCAAGACGCTGCGCGTGCCCTTCAGTGCGAGCCGCGTGCGCCTATCTTTGGCAGTGATGTGACTTTTCGCATGGTCGACTTTGCACAGCGTAACGCCGAGCGAGCCGGTGTGGCCAAGGCCGTGAACCTGCGAGGCGGCGACGCTTTACAGCGCATGCCACCCACCGATGTGAGTGGTGTGATGTTGGTCAACCCACCTTATGGCGAGCGCATAGAAGCCGCCGGTGTGGCGGGTGCGGCCAGCTTGGCGCGCAGTGGTGCGCGTGAGGTGGGGCAGGTGGAAGACGGCGGCGAATTCTTCAGCCAACTGGCCAGCCATTGGAAGAAAAATTACACCGGCTGGCGCGCTTGGGTGCTCACGCCAGACTTGAAGTTGCCCGGGCGCATGCGCCTGAAAGAGTCGCGCCGTGTGCCGATGTGGAACGGCCCGATCGAGTGCCGCATGTTCCGCTTCGACCTGATGGCGGGCTCGGCGCGCAAACCGGCGGCCTGATGTCTTCGCCGGTGGTGATAGACACCAACATCGTGCTCGATATCTGGGTTTACCAAGACCCTGCCACGCCGCCTCTTTTGCAAGCCTTAAAAAAGGGTGAGTTGCGCTGGTTGGCTACGCCACCCATGCGCGAAGAGTTGTTGCGGGTGCTGGACTACCCGCATATCGCGCATCGCCGAGCGCGTGATGGTGTGAGTGCCCAAGATGTGTTGGCACACTTTGACGGCTTGGCGCAGATGCAAGCTGTGGCACCCAAAGCGCCCTATGTGTGCAAGGACGAGGACGATCAAAAATTCATCGATTTGGCTGTCGCTCACCAAGCCTTGCTGCTGAGCAAAGACCGGCAGGTGCTACGCTTGACCAACCGTTTGGCCCGATTGGGGGTGATGGTGAAAAAAACGCAAGGAGACCCAGAATGAAAAGCATGGACACGCAAGAAGCCCAGCAAGCTTTTGAGGTTTTGCAGCAGCAAGCCCAAGCCCCGTGGCAACTGCAAGAGAGCAGTTTGCACACCGAGTGGAAATTCAAAAACTTCCTTCAAGCCATGGCTTTCATGAACGCGGTGGCCGAGGAGGCCGAGCGCATGAACCACCACCCCGAGTGGAGCAATGTGTACAACCGTGTGAACGTGCGCCTGACCACCCATGACGCAGGCGGGCTCACTGCGCTGGACTTTGAATTGGCACAAGCCATGGACAGCTTGGCTATTACCGCTTCCCAAAGTTAAATACGGCGCTTATAGGCTGCGTTGATTCAGAAGAGCCAGCAATTGCCCCAGCGCATGGGCTTGGGTGGCCAAACGTACCGCCGCACGGTCGCCCTCAAAGTGGCAGGTTTGCACTTTCACCCACACGGTTTCTGCGCCAATCGTGGGGCCGCCGTCAGTGGGCAAGCCCCAAGCGAAACACACGGTGCCCACGGGTTTGCTGTCACTCCCACCGCTGGGTCCCGCAATGCCCGTGACCGCCACCGCCACTTGAGCCTTGCTGTGGTTCAAAGCGCCCAGCACCATGGCTTGGGCAACTTCCTCACTGACCGCACCGTGCCGCGCCAACACAGCGCCAGGCACACCCAACATGTCTTGCTTGGCCTCGTTGCTGTAGCTGACAAAGCCGCGCTCAAACCATTGGCTCGATCCGCTCAAGTCGGTGCAAGCCGCAGCGATCATGCCGCCGGTGCAACTCTCAGCGGTGGCCAACATCCAGCCGCGCTGCAGCAGCGCGGCTGCTAAGGTTGAAACAGTGTGTGGTGTGCTCATCGCGTCGCCTGCCAAAGTGCCAAACAAAGCAGGGTGCAAAACGCCGCCACGATGTCATCGAACATGATGCCAAAGCCGCCACGCCATCCCTGCCCATGAAACGCCGCGTCAGCCCAGCCCACAGGGCCGGGCTTGACCGCGTCAAACAATCGAAACAACACAAAGGCAACGAATTGGCCCGACAAACCGGCCGGCATCCATAAAAACAATATCCACCAAAAAGCGGCGATCTCGTCCCACACAATGGAACTGGGGTCATTGACTTGCATATGGTCTGCGGTGATCTTGCAGACCCACCAACCCAAGGGCAAGGCGGCCACCAGCACCCACGCCAGTTGCTCGGTGTCTAGCCAATGGTCCAACAATAAATAAGCAGCCCAAGCCCATAAAGTGCCCACCGTGCCTGGCGCCCAAGGGCTCAAGCCCGAGCCAAAACCCATGGCCACCCAGTGCGCGGGGTGAGAGAGCATGAAGCGCGAGGCTTGCAAACTGGCGGCGTAAGACATGAAAGCTTTTCTAATGGTCGAAATGTTAAAGGGCGAAATGGTCAAAACTCGCAAAGCGCCGCGACAAGGGCAGGCCTTGCAAGTCCAGCACCTGCACGCCAGCCACGGGTGTGATGCGGCCAATGCAGGTGACGCTCACACCAGCGAGCTCGGCGGCGGTCAAAACTTCATCGGCTTGGTCGGGGGGGGCGGTAAACAGCAGCTCATAGTCGTCACCACCTGCCAATGCAAAATCCAAACGTTTGTTAAAGCTGATGGTTTGCATCGCGTCGCTGATGGCTGCGCTGTCTTGCACCCAGTCGGTGTCAATCACCGCACCTACCTGAGAGCGCTGCAAGATGTGGCCCAAGTCACCTAATAGGCCGTCGCTGATGTCGATGGCCGCGTTGGCCACACCGCGCAAGGCCAAGCCCAGCGCCACCCTGGGCGTAGGCATGTCCAAGCGCGCACGCGCAGCCTCAAAGTCAGCGCTGTGAAGGCTGAGGTTGCCACGGAAAACCTCCAGTGCCATGCGAGCATCGCCTACCGTTCCGCTGATGTAAATATCGTCACCCACTTGGGCGTGCTGGCGCAGCAAAGCGTCACCCGGTGGCACCTCGCCCAACACGGTGATGCAAATATTTAAGGGTCCTTGGGTGGTGTCGCCACCGATCAATTCACAGCCGTGCGCATCAGCCAAAGCCCAAAGACCTTTGGCAAAGCCTGCCAGCCAAACCTCGTCAATTGATGGCAAAGCTAAAGCCAAAGTAAAAGCCAAAGGTTTGGCGCCGCAAGCGGCCAAGTCGCTCAGGTTGACTGCCAAGGCTTTGTGACCCAAACCTGTGGCGGGGGTGGTGGACAAAAAATGTCGGCCTTGCACCAACATATCGGATGACACCGCCAGTTGCATCCCGGCCTGCGGTTGCAGCAAGGCGCAGTCGTCGCCCACGCCCAGCACCGCTGTGCGGCTGGGACGGGTGAAATAGCGGGCTATCAGATCAAATTCGCCCATGGTGGGTCAATGCATTTGACGTTTGCCGCTGTCGCTCAAGGCATCTAAAACAAACATAGGAATATCGATTTCAAACCGCTCGCCGTCCTCGGCCACGCAAAAATAACTGCCGTGCATGGTGCCCGTGGGGGTGCGCAGGCGCGCGCCGCTGGTGTATTCAAACACTTCGCCGGGTTGCAGCAGGGGTTGGTAGCCCACCACGCCCAAGCCTTTGACTTTTTCATGCAAACCTTTGGCATCATTGATATGCCAAGTGCGGGAAATCACTTGTGCGCCTATGTCGCCGGTATTGCGAATCAGCACCGAGTAGGCAAAGGCGTAAACGCCGTCCTCGGGCGCAGATTGCTCGGGCAGGTAGTGAGGTGTGACTTCAACGCGGAGTTGGTAGGCTGGCATAAGAAATAGGTTTGACAGAAAATCAGCTGAACTTGCATTCTGACACCATAATAAGCCCCATGAAAAAACACCACCGCATCGCCCCGTCCATTTTGTCCGCCGACTTTGCCCGTTTGGGCGAGGAGGTGAAAAACGTCATCGCCGCTGGCGCCGACTGGATTCACTTTGACGTGATGGACAACCACTATGTGCCCAACCTGACCTTCGGACCCATGGTCTGTCAGGCTTTGAAGCCACACGCCAAAACCGCTGCCGGTGTGGCCGTGCCCATCGATGTGCACCTGATGGTGCAGCCGGTCGATGCACTGGCCGCCGCTTTTGCGCAAGCTGGCGCCGACCTCATCAGCTTTCACCCCGACGCCTCAGCCCATGCACACCGCAGCGTACAAGCCATCAAGGCCGCAGGTTGCCAAGCCGGTGTGGTGTTTAATCCGGCCGAACCGCTGGATGTGCTCGATTGGCTGATCGACGACATTGACCTCATCCTCATCATGAGTGTCAACCCCGGCTTTGGCGGACAAAGTTTTATCGACTCAGCTTTGCGCAAAGTTGAACACGCACGCAAACGCATTGAGGCCAGCGGACGCGATGTACGCTTGGAAGTCGATGGCGGCATCAAGCCCGACAATATCCGCCACGTGGCCGACGCAGGCGCGGATACTTTTGTGGCGGGCAGCGCGATTTTTGGCAAACCCGACTACAAAGCTGTTATCGACCAAATGCGTGTGGCTTTATCTTGATTTCTTTGAAGGTGTCTATGTCCTATCGTTTGCATGGCTGGGTTTTAGTCAGCTTTTTGGCGCTGGTTTCTAGCGCTGCACAAGCCGCGTGTTTTGCCGACGCGCCGCTTACCCGCCCCGATGAGCGCTACCAAGCGGTGGAGGGCAGCAACGGCGCGCAAGTCAAAGACAAGCAAACCGGCTTGGTCTGGCAACGTTGTGCGCTGGGTCAAGCGTGGGATGGCAGCAGTTGTACGGGCAGCGTCACTCCGCAAGATTGGCCCACTGCCACCAAAGCGGCCGCTGCCACCAAACCTTGGCGCTTGCCTAGTCAAGCCGAGTTGGAAGGCTTGATTGAAAAAAGCTGCAACAAACCCGCGTTGAATAACAACTGGTTTGGTAGCGGCTCCATGGGCTGGTTCTGGACCGCGACCGACATGGGCAGCCCAGACGGCTCAGTGGTGATCAACACTGAAACCGGCGTGATTGCCAACCTCATCAAAAAACTGCCCCTGTATGTGCGCTGGGTTCAATAAACTTTTTAATTTTTCATGACCATGCTTTTACCCACTATCCAAGCCCTGATGATCGACCTCGACGGCACCTTGGTCGACACCATGGCCGATTTTGAAGCTGCACTCAATTTGGCTTTGGCCGATATCGATTTGCCCAAAGTTTCGCCTGCCGTGGTCAATATTGCCGTGGGCAAAGGTTCCGAGCATCTGGTGCGCACCGTACTACAACACCAGTTGCGATTGCCCGAGGTGCAAGCCAGCGGTGTGGTGTGTGACAACACAACGGTCGAGAGCTTGTACGAACCGGCGTTTTTGCGCTACCAGCATCACTATGGGCGGGTCAACGGTCAGCACGCCCAAGTCTATGCCGGCGTGCTCGAAGGTTTGCAAGCTTTTCAAGCCAGCGGCTTACCCATGGCTTGTCTCACCAACAAACCCACTGCTTTTGCCAAAGACTTGCTGGAACGCAAAGGCCTGCAAGGTTTTTTCAGCCATGTGTATGGCGGCGACGCCTTTGCACGCAAAAAGCCCGATCCCATGCCGCTGCTGGAAACCTGCAAAGCTTTGGGCACCGCACCCTCTCACACTTTGATGCTGGGCGACTCGCAAAACGATGCGCAAGCCGCCCGTGCCGCCGCCTGCCCTGTGGTGTTGGTTACCTACGGCTACAACCATGGCGAGCCCATCCGCGGCGTGGACTGCGACGGCTTCATCGACAGCTTTACCGAGCTGCGGCTTTAAGCGCCTTCGGGCGCATTTGATACACTTTCCGTCATGTTTATGAATCTCAACACCCTCACAGGTTGCAATGACCGAGGAGCTTGGCCTTGGCGTCGCCAGCCCTGCTCGGCGGTGATGGCGTTGGCTTAAACCCTTTACTGCCTCCTTCTCTTGGGCCCCAGCTGGGTGCCCCTGTTTCAATTTTGAAAGCCCTCAATGGGCCGAGCTGTGGAGGCTCTAGCGTCATGACAGAAACCGAATTCAATCAACTTTCCAAGCAAGGCTTTAACCGCATTCCCTTGATGCTCGAAGCCTTTGCCGACTTAGAAACCCCGCTCTCGCTTTACCTCAAATTGGCCTTTCACCAAGACGGGGGCAAACACAGCTTTTTGCTCGAATCGGTGGTGGGTGGCGAGCGCTTTGGCCGCTACAGCTTCATAGGTCTGCCAGCTCGCACCTTGTTGCGTGCAAATGGTTTTGGCCAAGCCGCACACACCGAGGTGGTGAGCGACGGCGTGGTGGTGGAAACCCACCAGGGCAATCCGCTGGACTTCATTGCCAGTTACCAACAGCGGTTCAAAGTAGCGCTGCGCCCAGGCATGCCGCGTTTTTGTGGCGGCTTGGCTGGCTATTTTGGCTATGACACGGTACGCCACATCGAGAAAAAATTGGTGCATTCTTGCCCGCCCGATACCTTGGGCTGCCCCGACATTTTGCTGATGCAAACCGAAGAGTTGGCGGTGATCGACAACCTGTCTGGCAAGCTGACGTTGCTGGTGTATGTGGACCCCGGCCAAGCCCATGCTTACGCCGATGGGCTCAAGCGTTTGCAGCAACTCAAAGAGATGCTCAAGCAGTCGGTGCAGGCACCCGAACTCAAGCCGTCTGTTCCTCAAGAGGCCCAGCGCTCGTTTGCCAAGACAGATTATTTGAAGGCGGTTGATCGCGCCAAAGGTCTGATTGAGGCCGGCGACTTCATGCAAGTGCAGGTAGGTCAACGCATACAAAAACGCTTCACCCAAAGCCCTTTGTCGCTGTACCGCGCTTTGCGCTCATTAAACCCCAGCCCCTATATGTATTACTACCATATGGGCGACTTTCATGTGGTTGGGGCGTCGCCCGAAATTTTGGTGCGCCAAGAAACCACGCCCGAGGGCAACAAGGTCACCATCCGACCGCTGGCGGGCACCCGCCCGCGTGCGGCAATGCCCGAAGCAGACTTGGCCGTCGAGCAAGAACTCATCAACGACCCCAAAGAACGCGCCGAGCATGTGATGCTGATCGACTTGGCGCGCAACGACATTGGGCGCATCGCCAAAACCGGCACGGTGAAGGTGACGGAAGCTTTTGCGGTGGAGCGTTACAGCCATGTGATGCATATCGTTAGCAATGTCGAAGGCATGTTGAAAGACGGCATGAGCAGCATGGATGTGCTGCGCGCCACCTTTCCAGCCGGCACACTCACGGGTGCGCCCAAAGTGCACGCCATGGAACTCATCGATCAACTCGAACCAGTCAAGCGTGGTGTTTATGGCGGTGCTTGCGGCTACCTCAGTTTTGCTGGCGACATGGATGTGGCCATTGCCATTCGCACCGGCATCATCAAGGATGACACCTTGTATGTGCAAGCTGCGGCGGGTGTGGTGGCAGACTCCATCCCCGAGATGGAATGGCTGGAAACCGAGCACAAAGCGCGGGCCTTGCTGCGCGCCAGTGAGTTGGTCGAAGGGGGTTTGGAATGAAACTCCTGATGATCGACAACTACGACAGCTTCACCTACAACTTGGTGCAGTACTTTGGTGAATTGGGTGCCGAGGTGCTGGTGCACCGCAACGACGAAATCAGCTTGGCTGATATGGCGGCGCTCAAGCCCAGTCACTTGGTGGTGTCGCCCGGCCCATGCTCTCCCGCAGAGGCAGGTATTTCAGTGGCGGCTATTCAGCACTTTGCCGGCAAGCTGCCCATTTTGGGGGTGTGCTTAGGGCATCAAAGCATAGGTGCGGCGTTTGGTGGGCACATCATCCGCGCACAGCAACTCATGCACGGCAAAACCAGCCTCATCCACACCAACCAGCAAGGTGTTTTTGCCGATTTGCCCAAGGACTTCACCGTCAATCGCTATCACTCACTGGCGATTGAGCCCAGCACTTGCCCTTTCGAATTGGAAGTGACGGCGTGGACCGATGACGGCGAGATCATGGGCGTGCGCCATCGCAGTCTGCCCATCGAGGGCGTGCAGTTCCATCCCGAGTCCATACTCACCGAACACGGCCACGCTTTGTTGAACAACTTTTTGAAAATGCGTCAACCATGACCATCAACCCCACCGAAGCACTGCAGCGCACCATTGAGCACCGTGAAATTTTTCATGACGAGATGCTGCACCTCATGCGCATGATCATGAACGGTGAGATCACCCCACTCATGACAGCGGCCATCCTGACCGGTCTGCGAGTGAAGAAAGAAACCATCGGCGAAATCACGGCTGCCGCGCAAGTCATGCGCGAGTTTTCCACCAAGGTGGTGGTGGCTGACCGAACGCATTTGGTCGACATCGTGGGTACCGGTGGCGATGGCGCCCACACCTTCAATATATCTACCTGCGCCATGTTTGTGGCGGCAGCCGCTGGCGCGCGGGTCAGCAAACATGGCGGGCGCAGCGTCAGCAGCAAAAGCGGCAGCGCCGATGTGCTCGAGAGCTTGGGCGCAGACATCAATCTCTCGCCTGCCTTGATTGCCCAAAGCATTGCCGAGGTAGGCATTGGTTTTATGTTCGCGCCCAACCACCATCCCGCCATGAAAAATGTGGCACCGGTTCGTAAAGAATTGGGCGTTCGCACCTTGTTCAATATCTTGGGACCACTCACCAACCCCGCTTCAGCGCCGCATATTTTGATGGGGGTGTTTCACTCCGATTTGGTGGGTATTCAAATCCGCGCCTTGCAACGTTTGGGCGCCGAGCATGCCTTGGTGGTCTATGGCCGTGACGGTATGGACGAGGTCAGTTTGGGCGCTTCAACTTTGGTGGGAGAGTTGAAAAATGGCGAAATTACCGAGTATGAAATTCATCCCGAAGACTTTGGCTTGAGTATGGCCGGTCACCGTGCATTGCGAGTGGACACCCCAGAGCAATCGCGTGACATGGTGCTTGCTGTGCTGGACAACCAAGCCGGCGCGCCACGCGACATCGTCGCCTTGAATGCAGGCATTGCGCTTTACGCTGCTGATGTCGCGGCCACCATGGCTGATGGCTTGGCTTTGGCGCAGCAGGTGTTGGCCAACGGCCTGGCCAAAGCCAAGTTGTCACAATGGACAGCATTCACCCACCAACACGCTGCATCATCAACAAAGGCAAAGCTGTGAGCGACATCCTGAACCAAATTGTCCAAACCAAGCATGAGGAAGTGGTGCAGCGCAAGCGTGTTGTGTCTTTGGAGTCCATCAGAGCTGACGCCCACAGTCGCGTGCTCACGCGTGACTTTGAAGGTGCTTTGCGGCGCAAGATTGCTGCTGGCCACGCCGCAGTGATTGCTGAGGTGAAAAAAGCCAGTCCTTCCAAAGGCTTGTTGCGTGAAGACTTCATCCCTGCTGACATTGCCCAAAGCTATGCCTATGGTGACGGCAAAACCAGTGCTGCGTGTTTGTCGGTGCTGACCGATCAACAGTATTTCCAAGGCAGCAACGACTTTCTCAAGCAAGCCAGGGCTTCGTGCGATTTGCCGGTGTTGCGCAAAGACTTCATGGTCGACATTTACCAAATCTACGAGTCCCGCGCCATGGGTGCGGATTGCGTGCTGCTCATCGCCGCTTGCTTGGATGATGCGCAAATGGCCGAGTTTGAAGCCGCTGCCCGCAGCTTAGATATGGCGGTGCTGGTTGAGGTGCACGACCGTCAAGAACTGGATCGCGCACTCAAACTCAAAACCCTGCTGTTGGGTGTGAACAACCGCAACTTGCGCACTTTTGAGGTGTCCTTGGACACCACGCTAGAGCTGATGCAAAACCTTCCCGCAGACAAATTGCTGATCACTGAAAGCGGCATCGCTACACGTGAAGATGTGACGCGTTTACGTGCGGCTGGCGTCCACGCGTTTTTGGTGGGGGAGGCTTTTATGCGCGCCGCAGAGCCAGGTGAAGCCTTGGCCGCCTTATTCGGTGACTGAAAACTTTGGTTTGGTCGCGGCCGATCCCTTGGCTTGGCCGGTCCATCCTTCATGGCAAGCCTTGGTCGACCGGTTTTGGCAAAGTCCACAAGGCCAGGCTTTGCTGATTTTTTTGCGGCAACGTTTGCATGTCGGCGCACGTATTTACCCGGCCCAGCCTTTGCGCGCTTTGTTCCTCACGCCCTTGCCAGACATCAAGGTGGTGATCTTGGGCCAAGACCCGTATCACGGCGTCGGGCAGGCTGAAGGCTTGGCTTTCTCAGTGCCCGCCGGCGTGGCGCCGCCACCCTCTTTGCGCAATATCTTCAAAGAATTGTTGGCTGATTTGGACCAAGCCCCGCCGTTTCAAGCCACTTTGGCCCCTTGGGCCAGCAAGGGTGTATTGCTGCTCAACACCTGTTTGAGTGTGGAAGATGGCCAACCAGCCAGCCACGCAAAACAAGGTTGGGAGGCGCTCACTGACGAAATTATTCAAGCTGTAGTTGAATCGACCCAAGCGTGTGTCTTTATGCTGTGGGGTGCGCATGCACAGTCAAAGCAGGGGTTGATTGACCAAACCTCAAGCCACCCACCCAGTTGTTTGGTCTTGCAAGCCAACCATCCCTCGCCCTTGTCGGCCTTGCGTGGAGACACGCCTTTTATGGGCTGCAAACACTTTTCGCAGGCGCAACAATGGCTGAAAACCCAAGGCGTGGCTATGGATTGGCGACTTGAGAGCTAAAAACGCCAACTGCTTGTTGGAGTTGGCCTTTTCTACTGACTCAGCGAAGTTTCAAGACGGGAATATGCTATAGTCTTTGGCTCGCTGGAGGGGTGCCCGAGTGGCTAAAGGGGGCAGACTGTAAATCTGTTGGCTTACGCCTACGCTGGTTCGAATCCAGCCTCCTCCACCACAAGATGCTTGGGTGACCTGCAACTGTGAAGAGAGCCGTGGATCTCAAAGCCCGTGGTTTTCGATGCGGGAGTAGTTCAATGGTAGAACCTTAGCCTTCCAAGCTAATGACACGGGTTCGATTCCCGTCTCCCGCTCCAAGCGGTTTCGGTGTTTTGGCGATTCGTTTTCGCCCTTGTGGCTCAGTGGTAGAGCACTCCCTTGGTAAGGGAGAGGTCGCGGGTCCGATTCCCGCCAAGGGCACCAGTTCTGTTTTTGTTGTGAGTTTTTTTTCGGAGTCGAAGAATGGCAAAAGGCAAGTTTGAGCGGACCAAACCGCACGTAAACGTTGGCACGATTGGCCACGTTGACCATGGCAAGACGACGCTGACGGCGGCGATCACGACGATTTTGTCGGCGAAGTTTGGTGGT